>Ga0183095_10128_pt3 | contig 129941 bp, 118 predicted proteins | sample BioMet4_FD_130346 | JGI IMG/M metagenome (GOLD analysis project Ga0183095, IMG submission 130346) | Microbial communities from bioreactor (seeded with sewage sludge) at LBNL, California, USA - Biofuel metagenome 4 (v2) (version 3) | ecosystem: Engineered > Bioreactor > Anaerobic > Unclassified ...
GAGAATTGGGGTCGACGAGCCCGCAAGCCTTGCCGGTACCCCGTCACAGGACCCATTTCGCATACAGAACACAGGCAGCCGCAAAGCCACTCTTTTTGTGTTACCAATACCGCTTGCATCTCCTGTGCTTTGGTTTATAGCCAATCCAGCGCCCAGTTGTTATCCTGGCATCTGGAGGCCGTGCTGCGTCTTTCGGTATTATCCATGCATGGCCGACCTTCCCGGCACCGCCAACTCGGTCAAGGGAGCAAAGCCGCTCAACGCCTTGCATTGTCATGCCCCAGGCCTCCGAAGCCTCTCGTGTTGACATGTAATCGCTGACGGCCATTGATTACCTCTCCCTTCGTGGTTACCCTCTGAGTAGTGCAGAGGGGTCAAAAAACTAAGAGCTCACGATACCAGCTTTCCCAGATCCCCCGGTGCCCTGAGCTGCCATGTTAGTATTCATCAGCAAACAGAATTGTTGTTGCGCTGCGGTCCCATTCGGTGATGATATATAGCTTTCCATTGGTTGAACTGTATGCTGCGAGAACCCGTTCGCCGGTGGCAATAGCCTCTTCATTCAGTTTCTTATCTGATCGGCACAAATCGCCCCAGTCCCCGGACAGATAGCGTGACAGTGAAGTCAGCACTTCCACCTCAAAGTCAGGATCTTCCTGCATGGCCGCAGCCACACCGCGCGTCATATAAAAGCTTCCGAATTCCATGATATCTTCACCTGCCAACAACGCAAGAATACAGCCTGAGACGCTGCATGAACAGGCAAAGCAGGTGGGTACATAGCACGCCCCTGCAGCTTTCACAAGCATCCAATCAATGCGCCCGGCTATTAATCGCGTTATGCTTTCCCCATCAAACGAAAGGAGAGCATAACAATGGTCGTTGCAACACGCTACAAGCTGTTTTATGACAGCGCCCAATCAGTTTACCTGGTAAAAAATTTAGAGGTTCCTGTGTGCCCCAAATGCGGTACCGCACTATCCGGATACGATCACCGGCGCCGAACGGTGATCGGAATGGATGGAGAGCCGCGAGCTTACCTCCTTCGCCGTCTGCGGTGTCCCGCTTGCGGGCAGCTTCATTTGGAGCTGCCCGATTTCTTTTTACCCCAGAAGCATTACTCAAAGGAGGTTATCACCGAGGCTCAGGCCGGGAACGATGGTCAATGCCCAGCGGACGATTCTACCATCAGACGATGGAAAAAATGATTTGCCCACCCGCTTTGCCTGTACCCACCTGCTTTGCAGGAATACTCTTTTTTTGAACTTAAGTTCAGGCAATCATAGAAAACAGAAGGAGATTTGAAAATGAAAACGAAAATACGCAAGCGGTTTTCTGTGCTGCTGGCCCTGCTGCTGGTAATTGGGGCTATACCGATCACGGCTAGAGCCGCAGAATCCGGAGTCAGTTCCATTGATGAATTGCAGACGGCCATAGAGAACGCTGCCGATGGTGACACCATCACGCTCACAAACGATTTGGATGTGCTTGGGCCTATTACGATCGGCTCTCCGGATAAGCGCGTTACGATTGTCGGAAGCCGCGGCACAGCTGCCGTGCTGCACTTCAGTGAGGATATTCCGGAAGGTTCAGATGTGATACTCCAAAATGTTGATTTTGCTGGAGAATCTACGGATGCCGGTTCGTCCGAAATAATGCTTCGGCAAGACTGGAGCGGGACCGTGCAGCTTAGCGATGTGCACTTCAATTACTGCGTCAATTCGCAGTATAAACACGCCTATATGATCATGGAAGGAACCGCTGGATTTACACAGTGCAGCTTTGAAGGCGGGAGGTCCGATTCCGGGACGCATATCTACGCCGGCATGGATTCTTCCGTCTCCCTGGATGACTGCACATTCTCTGCCGGGATTGCATCCTACTATGGAGGTTCCATTTTTGCAGACGGATCTGTTTCCGCCGACGGCTGCAGATTCAATTATTGTCATGCGGACACAAGCGGCGGAGCAATCTACAGCCATGGTCCTATGCAGATTACTGACAGCACATTCTACGGCAGTGATGCTGAGTGCGGCGGGTCTCTTTATCATGGAGGGGCATCTATTGAGATCACAGGTTGCACGTTTGAGAATGGTTATGCATCGAGCTGCGGAGGAAATTTATATCTGGAATGCGGAGAAGTGAAATCCTCGACCATAGTAAACGGGACCGCAGATCTGGACGGCGGCGGAGCCTACTGCACCGGCACGGCCTCTTTCTCTGACTGCACTATCAAAAGTAACAACTCTGGCCGTTCTGGAGGTGGGATCTTTGCCTGTACCGGAGTCAGTATTGATGGCTGCAAAATCATCAATAACAAGGCCGGCACTTCCGGTGCCGATATCGCAGCGGCACAAGTAGGGCTGTCCATATTTGACACTGCCGATGAATACCGTTCTATGTATTCCGAGGATCTAACAAGCGGTAATTTCAGCTTGTGTTCCTGGTTCTCCGATAAGGAGTCCGACCGCTATGCTCCAGATCATGTTACGGAGCAGTTTCTCACGCCGTGCTCCAACTTACAATCAGGTGCCTATCTCACATTCATCCTGTACGGGTCAAACAGCAGCCAGGCCCCGGGGGATGACGATCAAACACCCGGAGAAGATGAAGGGCCAACTGGTGGTGGTTCTTCCGAAGGAAACACAGGCGGCAGCTCCGACGGCGGTTCTTCCGAAGGGAACACAGGCAGTAGCTCCGACGGCGTTACCACGTCTCTACCACCTGAAAGCACAGTGAAATGCGAACTGACGTGCGGCGACGCCACAATTGACCGCGCGGCCGCCAAGGAATGCTGCACCGTGCTGTCCAGGATCACGCCTGCAGGCGAAGCCGTGTCCCGGGCAGGCATGGCCGGGGTTCTTTATGGCATTCTTACCGATAAGAGCCGCGAGAAGTCCGCAGTCGGTGATGATGCCTTTTCAGATATCTCAGAATCAGCCTACCGTGTCGCCATTAATTGCCTTGCCCAAAGCGGCGTCGTTTGCGGCTCTGACGGAAAGTATTATCCAGACGCGCCTATGACCTGGGCCCAGATGATAACCATATTTGCCAGATTTATTGACCATGGTGAGGCGGCCGGTTCCCCCACATCCGGACACTGGGCCGCCGGCTATGTCGAATCCGCCATTTCCGCCGGATGGCTGAAGGCGGCTCCTTCTGATCTTGATGCGGCTGTTACCTATGCGGATCTTATCTCCTTTGTGAACAGTGTAATTGCCGGATGATAAGGATTCTGCTTTCTTCGCTGCTCGGTGCCCGCAAGATGACGCAGGCCGATCTTGCGAGAATAACCGGCATCCGACCCACAACCGTCAACGACCTTTACCACGAGCTGACGGAGCACGTGAATCTGACGCATCTGGATCTGATCTGTGGAGCCTTGAATTGCGAACTGTCCGAGTTAATTATGCGTGAACCAGGTAAGGACGGCGCTCCATACTCAAGGCGGGGAACGGTATTGCCACATAATCGCCGATGAATTGCGCCCGCCGCCCCCACTGACGGTAAGGCTGCTAAGGCCAGAGGTCGTGCAATAAACACAAATAGCCCGCCGGTGACTGTTATGTCTCCGACGGGCCCTGTTTATTTACTTTTGTTCTCTTCTGGTCGCAAATGAAGATTGATCAAAAGCCCTGCGGCTGATCCTGGATGGGCATAAGCCCGAAAGGGCTTTTCTCCTTTCACCTCCGGGGCCTGCTCGTGGATACCTCCAAAAAAGCAAAACCCGCCCGAAGTTGCAGCTTCGAGCGGAATTTTTATGTGCTGATTCAGAAACATTGCCTGAATTTAGTATATCACGGCCTGCACAATTTGCAAGTCTTTTGGATGGAGGGAAGAACGTGAGCAAAAAAAGAAATCGCAAGTCCAGCATGCCAACGTCCCGGCAGCGCAGCATGACCCCGCAGGCAGCGGTATGTTCAGAAGGAGGGAACTTCTAGCAATAGCCCAACACGTGATAAGGACCAGCCGCAGGATACAAATAAAAGGCGGACGCCCATGCACATCGAACCAGAAAACCTTTTTTTGTTACTCTGAGATGAACGCCCGCCTGAATCTGGTATGGCGCTGAACTTTACAGCGGCATCAACGGTAGGCTTTCCGTATCTGCTCTACGTTATAATCCTCAAGCATCTCGGCGAACTTATCGCTCAGGTCACTGTTCATCTGAGCAACAGTGTCGCGTAGCTTGTCCGCGTCCGCAGCAGACCCAACCGTGACGTTGTAAACCGGATTGATCGAAACACTGCCCAACTGGCCGCCGCTGCCGACACTCGCCGATACTGCGTGGTTTTCTGCGCTAGAAGTCGAGAAATAAGACATCATCTGGGGAGCAAGGGCAATAAGCTGCATATAGTCTTTTGTGGCTGCCGCCATTGCCTCAGTCTCTTCAGCTGTGTATACTGTGCTGCCGCCCTTACCGACTATGAGCTCCGGGCCACGTTCGCCTGCAATCATAATATCTGCGGCGTCCGTTGTACCCAAAGCATTGTGCTCAATGCCCGCTTCCGAATACTGAACGCCAAAGCTGATTTCTCCGCCCAGCGCGCCGGCAGCGGCTTGAGCCAGGCTCGCGTATGCCTTCTGTACCTCCGGCAGCATATCATTGGCGGCATTGATAAACCCCTGAATCGTGTCAATCCCGCTCTGGGCCGCTTCGTCTCCAAGGCTCATTCCCGCGACGGCGTCTTTAACGTCCTGCTGCATATTGTCCATGGCTTCCGAGAGCCCGGATTCAAGCTCCCCGATGCTGTCAGAGGCGTCCTTCTGTTCCTGCTGCAGGTTCTGCCAGTTTTGCACCATCGCAGCGAGGTCCTCGTCGCTGGCGGAAGCCATGCCGGCAATCGCGTTCACGCTGTCGGAGCTGCCGTCGGCGAAGCTGGCGATCATATCACTGAGGCCCTGAATATCGGCACTCCGGTCGGTCAACTTTGCGAGATTGTCGTTATACTGCTGCCAGTAAGTGATCTGGCTTTCAAGGTTGGAATTGATCGTGCCGGCACTCGTTGCAACGACGTCGGCCGCCTCGTCCCAGAGCTCATATTGTCCCTGTATGCTTTCAAGAGCTGCGTTATATGCCTCCGTATAAGCGTCTGCAAGCTCCTGCGCCCGGCTTGTAATCTTCGAGATCTTATCGGAAAGATCATCACTTCCGTCTGAAGCTTCGGTCTGTGCCGCCATGTACTCCTCGGCCTGCTCGGTCACGTCGGCAATGGCAGCCTGATTCTCGTCGTAAGCCCCCGTCAGCCTCTCAACTTCATCCTCATAATCGTCAAGGTCCGTGGACCAGCCGATCAGGGGGGCGTCGACGCTGTAGCCCTCGTCCGCCAGCTCCTCTCGCCGGAGCTTCAGGTTCTCCTGAGCTTCGGCGAGCTGATCCGAAAGCTCAAGCTCTTTCTTGGTCAGATCGACCCAGGTCTGATAATTTTCGGCCTGCCGTTCTTGCTCCGCCTGGGCCTTAACTGCTTTTTTGATGGCGTCCACCGACATATTCATTGATTGCGTGGCGTCATCATAGTTGAGCGCGAGATCTGGAAGTGATTCATTAAGCGAATCGACGGCAGCCTTCATCTGTTGCTGCTCAACAGCCGTAAGCGACGTTTTACCGCTGAGCTCTTCCAGCTTCAGTACAAGGGCCAGCGCGCCCTGTTCCTCATCATCAATAGAAGCGGTAGCTTCGTTGTAGCTGGAAATGATATCATTATGCGAATCAATAAGCTCGTCGTTTTCAGCGATAAACTCTTCCATGGTCTGCTTGTTTGCTTCATAGGACGCATTCAGGTCATCGACCTGGTACCTGAGCTCAAGTGCCTCATCCGAGGTTTCGCCGTACTGCTCCTTGGCGGTTTCATATTCTGAATTCAGCTGTTGAAGCTCCTCATACTGTTCGCGGGAGGCAGCCGTAAGCTCCGTGGATTCGCCGGCCGCAGCCTTGTATTTTTCTGCAAGAACTATAGCTCCGGCTGTCAGGGCGGCTATTGCTGTAACGGCAAGAACGATCGGGTTAATATTGAGGGCGGCGTTAAACCCAACGGTGGCCGCTGTCGCGCCTTCCGTAGCGGCGGCCTCGGCGGTTTCTGCGGCCGCCTCCGCAGCTGCCGCCGCAGCGTCCTTCGCCCGCAGCACGGTGCCTATCTCTTTGAGCGTGTTGGAGATCTTCTTTGCCGCATTGTACGCTGCAACAATGGCGACCGCCGTGCCGGCCTCAAGCGTAATGGCAGTAATTGCCTTTACGAGAGTCGGGTGATCCTGGACAAATTTGGTTAAATCATCAAGAACGTTGCCAGTAAGCTTATACAAGTCCTGAAGGACCGGCGTAAAGTTGTCCCCGATCGCAACCTTCAGGTTGTTGTACGAATTTTGCATCAGTGTGAGCTGGCTCTGCGTGGTGGCGTATCGCTTTTCAGCTTCCGTTGTTAAGGCTGTATTCTCTGTCCATGCGGAGTTTGAGGTCTGAAGCGTGTCGGTGAGCCTGCTTCCGGATTTTGCGAGCGAGGTAATAACGCTGACCATGCGGGTTTCTGTGATGCCGAGATCGGAGAGAACACCGTAAACATCCCCACCGCTTTCGTATGTATCATTCAGTCCCTGGATAAACAGATTAAGACCGTTTGCGGCGTCTTCACCCCACGCTGCGGCAAAGTTATCAGCACTCATGCCGGCCGCTGACGCCCAGGCATCAAGATCCTCGCCGGTGGCAACGGCCGAGCTAATGTCCGTAATCAGTTTGTTGATCTGAGTGCCGCCCATCTCGGCGCTAAAGCCCACCGATGTAACGGCGGCGGCAACACCTGCGATATCCGCTTCGCTCATTCCTGCGATAGATGCCGCCGAGGCAATTGACTGGCTCATTTCGGTGATGTTTTTCTCTGTCGTTGAGTAGCTGTTGCCGAGCTCAACAATGGCCGAGCCGAGGTTTGAATAATACGACGGGTCCATGCCTGTGATCGACGCGAACTGGGCAAGCAAAGTCGCTGCCTCGTCCGAGGTCATGTTAGTAGCCGTGCCCAGCTCCGCCATAATCTCCGTGAAGGAGAGCAGGTTATCTTTGGCAATGCCCAGCTGACCGGCCGTTTCCTCGATCGCGGCCAGTTCCGTCGTCGTGGCCGGGATCTCCGTCGAGAGTTCCTTGAGACTGCCGGACATCGCCGCAAGCTCTCCATCTGAAAAGTCTGTTGTTTTGGCGACGCCGGTCATGGCGGATTCGAATTCTACAGAAGCGTCTGTGCAGCTTTTGAAATATTCATATATTTCCTGAAGGGCTTTGGCTATACCAGCGGCTACGATGGCCTGCTGAATTGCTCCAAAGGCCTGTGAGGTTCTTGAACCAAAATTATTGGCCTTGTCTGCTGCGTCTTCCTGTTTCTGCTTGATTTCGTCAATTTGCGTGCCAAGCTTTCCGCTCTCCTTTGCGAGATTGCCGGTATCCACACCAGCCTCGCCCAGCGCCTTGCCCATCTGCCCGAGCTTTTGTGTCTGCTGATCCAGAGAGGAGGACGTCTTGTCGATCTGCTGCTGCTTGGAGAGCATCTTATTTTGAAGGTTCGCGCTCTCAACGCCGGTCTTCTTCAGCTCCGTCTCCAGCTCCTGGTACCGGGCCGTGAGCTTCGCGTTTTCCGTCTCATCCGCACCTGTGGTGTTTTTAAGCTGCTGCATTTGGGAGGTAAGGCTTGTGCCGTATTCTTTCGTCGCGGTCAGCTGCTTCTGCAGAGCGGCATACTCCGCGTTGAGCCGTTTCAGCTTTTCCTCCGAAGAGGAAATCGCGCCCTGCTGCTTTTGGTATGAGGCAATGTCGGACTGCGTTTTGCTGAGTCCGTCAATTTCCTTTTGCATGGAAGCAATGGCGCTTTGAGCGGATTTAAAGGTGCTGCCGTAATTCCCGCCGAGCTGAGCGCTCAGTCGGAAAAGTAAATCATATTCTTTTTGGTTCGCCATAATACCCCCTCCTTCCAAGTGGTTATTATTTTCCTTGCCATTTTGACTGTACCTCTTGCACAATGTGGTTACTGTTCTGAATCCAGGCGGCTAACTCGCGCAGCGGAAGCGACAGTCAAGTATAACTGCCACCGTTCGCAGGGGCCATGTGCTTATAAATCTCTTGAAAAAGCGCTGTATTCGATGTAATACTCCGTTTCTTCTTCGAGAATTATGCTTTTAACCGCGCCGCGCTCTTCCTTGGGCGTGCTAACGGTCGCACCCCATGTATAGAGAAACTGGTTTTCTGCAGCGTGATAACTGCTATTAATCTTATATTCATTGGAAGTGACCGCAACTTCCTTCTTGGTATGAAGCTCAAATTCTGCTACATTCCTAGAACCAATGCTTTCAACGATATTTTCACCCTGCGCAGCAGTCGCAAAACCTGTAGCAGGGTATCTTCTCCAACCACCATAAGAATTCATTTTTTCTCACGCTTTCTGCCGGGCATGCCGGCAATTTTTATATTTGGCCTTACGGCCTGTTGTTATTAGAATCATCTGATCGCGTCGGTAATTGCAAAGCCCATTTTTCCGGCCATTCTACCTTGATTTTCTCTTAATTTTGGGGTCATTTTATGCCCCGACAAGGAAAGTCCAAGAAAAAATTTTCTCGGGAACTGCGCGAGAATTGGGGTCGACGAGCCCGCAAGCCTTGCCGGTACCCCGTCACAGTACCTTGGCCCCTGCGGCTGTTTCCCGTTCAGGTCTCCCGCCCGGCTGGGTTGCCCAGGGCAGCGGATACGCCTATGTATCGTGCCGATCTGCCCTGGGCGTCTGACGCCAGTCTTCACCAGGTGTCCTTTCCTGCACCGGTGCAGTGCAATCCGTGATCAAGCCATGGCCGCCTTAAAGACAATGCCGCGCTCCCGCAGCTTGTCTCTGTCGGCCTCCGTCATGGTATAGCCGTCGTGAACTGTGATCCTATTGAGATCGAAGCAGCCTGCGGTGTAAACTGCGACAGGTGCGTCCGCAGCGGTCCCGATGTCCTCGCTGTCGCAGAGGATGCAATCCGGGATCAATTCCTCTTCCGGATAGTAGACGACAACATTGCCCATGCCGGATGCGGGGGCGGTCGCCAGCGTCACGACGCCAGTGCTGGCGTCATAGGAGCTGACAGTTACGACAGATCCGTCTACTTTGACGTTGTCAATGCGGCCGGGTTTGTCGGTGACGGTGAATACCTTCGCGCTCCCGTCGCCGTTAAAAGACTGGGAACTCAGGGCCGCGTCCGTACCGAGGATATAGAGCTTTCCGTCGGTGGTGGATTTGGCAAGCACGGTGCCGCGGGAATAAGTCGCGGCCACAGTCAGCTTGGCAACCGTCCCGCCTGCAGTTTGAATGGCCGGGATGATATTGGCGATCAGTCCGTCATAGTCCATCTCGCCGAGCTTGTTGTAGAGATTCTTTGCCATTGTTTTTCTCTCCTTTTTTAATTCATGAATTGCAAATTACTGTGGATCTTACAGATCAGTTCCGTCAGGAGGCAAAGGCTTTATGTCAGCCTAGACTTCGGCCGGGCCCTAAGCCGTGTCCCACTGCTGCACATCGCACGGAGGAAAGCAAGCTCGTCGGCCGGTATATTCGCGCTGAAATGACTCTGCGGCGATGGAGACCGGGTAACGGCTGCGGTGACCTGTGTCTGTGCAGCGGGGGATTGCGCCGGTGCAGGCGCGGAAGCTCTGCTTGGTTGCGCTGTGATGCAAGACTCAGGTTGGGGCTGCCATCTTTTTGCTATGCCCTGGGCTGCTCGAGCAGCCATCTCCCGTGCCGTAATGGGGCAGTCGCCATATTTGGCTTCCTTTACGATTGCCGGATCATAAAGATCGGCGATTGCGTCAAGCTCCTGAATACGATCACGTTCAGATGCTGCGTCAGGATGAATGCACGAGGACGCTGCAGCCTCCTCGTGCAGAAGGGAATGGACAGCACTTCGGGCCTGAATGTACTCGCTTTTCTGCTCTTCGGTAGCATTAGGTGTGGGGCAAGCTACTGCTGAACTGTCACCATTGCCAAGAAGTTTTTTTGCGCGCATGGTCCCGAGGTGCCGCATGGCCAGCTGATATGTAGGATCACTTTTATATATTTCGTTCATAGCTCAATTCCTCCATCAGTAATCAATCCGCGCGCTGAAAGTTTCGATATTCCGCGGCCGATTTGCTTCTTCTGCTTCCAGCGCGGCCCTCTGCTTGGCATCCTCAGCATGAATCTGTTCCCACTTTTCGAAATGGTAGTGCTCTTCCAAATCCTTCATATTGGGACCATGCATAGGAATTGCGTTGTAATACTGCGTTTCGCGCTGAATTGTATGGTATATTTCTTCTCGCTTGATTGCAAATTCGTACGCTTTGCGCTTAGCCTCCTGGTAGGCTTCCCGCACAGACAAATAATGATCATTCTTCTGCACGACATCGTTGTAAAGTTCATCAGCACCGCTCATGTGGGCGCTTTCCAGCATTTCAAGTTCAGTAGATACTTGGAGCTTGTCAGCCTCCAAGGCCTTCATGCTGGCCTTCAGGTCAGCCAATTTCTGAGTATTTCCGGATACCGTGACCTCCAGAAGGGGCTTTTTAAGCGCCTCAATTTTCTTTTGGAATTCGCTATGCTGTTTTCTCAGCAAGCCAACCCGAGCTGAAATTTTCTCTGCTTTTGCTGTAGCGTCCGCATAGTAGGCCTTACTCGCTTTGTCCGCTGCAGTTGCGGCAACGACCACAGACTTCTCCAACTCATCCAGCGCGTCGTAAAGTAATGCTTTGGGGTCCTGCGCCTGAAGGTTTTCCAAAATTTCATCGAATGTCATGATAATTTCCTCCTAAATTATTTTAAAATTTTTGTTGTAGCTGCTTCTTAAAAAGGCAATCTTTATCACTCCCCTCATTGCATGCATCAGAGTTTTCTGGTTTTTGCCTCAGCCCATCGACGCCGTACACAAGCACCATCAAATCCCTAAATACAGCGTCAATATCTCTGGGAACGGTGCGCGGGTTAAGTATCTGCTTTTTTGCAATGTCCCTGCACGAATAGCCGTAGACATATCTCATCACAAAAGAATTGTGCTGACGAATGATGGTGTCGTTTTTGCGGTTCCGGCAATACTTTGCATGATCCTTGATAAGCCGTTCTGCCCATAGGCGCAAAGGGTCATTTTCCTTGCGGTTGCGGTAGCTTCGGAAAAATCTGCGGAGATCGTGTAACTTCCCCGCATAGTCCTCAAGCCCATAGTTTTCCAGAAGCCAGATTATGTATGGATCGACTGCTTTTCCTTCCAACAATCATCACCCTTTAGTATTAAAAATGCATCCTCAGCGCTGCAACCACTTTCCTCAAAGCATTTGAAGCTCGTATGTGCGTATGGATCGGGTTCGTAGTGGTATAAAAATTCAGCAAGAACAGGCCGGTATTTGCTGTTATAAATACGATTTAGCGATTCCTGATGCTGATCATTGACAAGCTGAGGAGAACAACCGCGCATTTCAGCTATTTTCGTAAAGTTCAAGCCAAAATAGTAATACAGCTCCAACAACTCACGCTTTTTCTTACTCAGAATACCTAAAGCTTCATCAAGTGCCGCATGCAATTCTTGATTCCAGATGCTTTCAACGATCGTGTCTTCGACAGCAGCTTCACCGGGTTTTAGGTCACTCAGCGATTCAAGTAAAGTCAAATCCTCTGCTCCGGCAATCGGAGCGTCAAGAGAATCGGCGTAATCCAGCTGATCACGTTTGGAAGTCCTGGTGCCCATCGTTGTTCTGAATGCGGTTTTAAGTGTTTGATTAAGAAACGTTAGGAACAGATACCCTTTTTCCGGGTCATAATATTTAACTGCATTCACAACGCCGATGTAGCCTTCCTGAATCAGATCATCCAGCTCGCAGCCGTGCGGATTATCAATTGACCGGTAGTACCGTCCTGCCATCATTGCCACAAATCTTCGTACCTGTTCCCAGAGTGTGGGAAGCAAGCCGTCATCGCCATTTTTTATCAGTACCGCTAGTTCTTCATTGCTCATCACTTGAAAATGCCTCCCCCACGTGCTAAACTGAAATTAATACGATATGCGGCGGGAAGCAGATTTCCCTGGGCGTTTCCTTAAGACTGGTGGAATGGGCGCATGGTGTGGAGCCGTGCGCCCTATTTTTTTGCCGTTGGTTGCAACTTGCACCCAGTGTTATTTTTACGCCAGCCCGGGGCGGCGAGCGGCAGCACGCAACCGTCAAAACGGCAGCTCCTCCTGCACAGGATCATCTTTGAGTTGGTCAACGTTTTTTCCCATATCGGCAGTCCAGTCATCAGTAAACTTCTGATGAGCGCCGAACCAGAGAAGCGGTATTTTTCCGGTCTGGCCGTGCCGGTTTTTCGCGATGACAAGGGAAGCTTCATTTTCGCTGGCTTTTTTCTGGTAGTACGCTGGCCGATCAATGAAAAGCACAACGTCCGAGTCCTGCTCAAGCGCTCCAGATTCCCTTAAATCGCTAAGCACCGGGGTTTTGTTTCGACGATCAAGCACCTGGCGATTCAGCTGAGCTAAAGCCAATATGGGAATTTGCAAAGATTTAGCCAGGCATTTGATAGAGCGGGAAATAGCATCCATTGCCTCACGCCGATTGCTTTGCCTGCCTACAGGTTTGATTAATCCGACGTGATCAATGATGACCAATGCCGGTTTTGTGCGACGACATATTCCCGAGATCTCATCAGCCGTCAGTGAAGGTGTTTCGATTACACGCACATCGATTCCCGTTACAGTCGATGCCGAGGCATCAAGCTTGTCCCAGTCCTTTTTTGATAGATTGGCGTTGCGTAGGACACTCAGATCAATTTCAGCAGCAGAGGCGTATAGGCGTTCAGTTAGCTCAGATACCGACATTTCCAGTGAGAAGAATAAAACCGTTTTTTTGGAAAGGCTGGAGGTTTTCACCGCGATATTGAGCGCTAATGCGCTTTTTCCCATGCCTGGTCTGGCAGCAAGAATAATCATGTTCCCAGGCTGTAAGCCGCCTAAATATTTGTCAAGCTCTGCGAAGCCTGTCGGCAGGCCCCGAAGCGCCGCGCCGGATTTCTGGCGTTCGCTCAGCTCGTTATAGAAATTTAGCGTTGCATCCCGAAGCGAAACCGCTTCAACGGAAGCGCGTCCTGCAATGACTTCCTGAGCTTTTTGAAGAGCCCCATCAACTTCCGACAGATCGAAGCCCTCAGCGGCGAGCTTTGCCGCGTCAGTGGAGGCAGCCTGAACACCGCGGCGAATAGCATTCTCTTGGACAATCCTGGCGTACTCTTTCACGTTCGCCGCCGTTGGCGTGATTTGCCAGAGCTCCAGAATGTAGCGCTGAATATCCTTGAGCTTAACGACATCGTCGCCTTTGACCTTGTCCATCACCGTCACGGGATCTACAACTTGGCCCTCGTTGAACATGGTGCAGATAGTTTCATAAATCTGCTGGTTTACATCCGAGAAAAAGTCTTCTGGTCGCAGCATAGCGGTTACGTCTGGCATGCAGCTGGCGTCGATCAGAATAGAGCCGAGCACGGCCTGCTCCGCTTCGGTGCTGTGTGGAATCTCAATCCCTAAAAGCTCATCCATTCAAACCCACCTGCTTTCCGTCGCCCGGCAGACTTTTGACCTCTGAGACAGGACCGGCAAGCCCGCCGAGTACCAGCCGTTGCTTTTCGGCGGCAATATAATCCGCTGCGTCCCGGAAAAATTGGCGTTTAATAAACTGATCGTCCTCGGCACTCAGCGACAGTGCCGTCCATCCCCCGGCAGCCATAGTTACTGCCCGGCAGCCAGGAGACATTTTCCCATAGGCTTCCCGTTCCTGATCCGGGGCAATGCCGGAATTCATGAGCCTGTCCACTTCTGTCCAAAGCGCCGCCGGCGTGGGCAGGTTCGCTGCTTGCATATCCGCCAAGATGGCACTAATTGCAGCTACAGTCGGTGGATACTCGCCGGACTTTATGTATCGTTTTACAGCAGCCGCCACAAGTTCCACTGGATCTGTTGCGAACATTTCCGACCAGAGGGAAACGATATCCTCTGGGGAAACATCTTTTCCAAACGTGGGATATGCGGTTTTTATTATGGCAAGAATTACAGTAGTTTGAATCTTATCCACTGTCTGAGCCCCCTTTCATCATGTTAATATACGGATTTCCAGCAGAGGCTTTCTTATCTGGATGGTTTAAATAGCTCTCAAATTTTGTACCGAACAGAGTCTCCGGGCGAAGGTACTTGCTCATCTTCGGGTCGTTCCCCCAGTCGGCAAATTTGCGTTGAATAACCGTCTTGAAGTCATCGACGGTAAAACCCTCGTTGATCCGAGCCCGGATCTGCGTTCGGGTCTTTTCATTGGATTCCCGGTATGACGTTCCGAGAGTCAGGTTGAGAAAGCTCACGATTTCGGAAACTGCATTTTTTTGATCTAAAACCGCTCCCGTCGGCTCTGCTTTACAAACGGTGATATCCATATCGGGATTCTCCCCTTGGGGGGTATAGGGGGGTATATCCTTTACTTCTCTTTTCTTTACTTTACTTTGTGGCATTTCCGCACCGGAAACCCCCGTTTTCGTATCGGAAACTACAGATGTAGCGTTATTTTCGGAGCGGAAACTCGGTTTTTGAGGCACCGCAGTCCGCTTAGCATAAAGCGATGACAGCCCTTTGATTAACCCGTCGCACCAAACCATGCGGTGGTTTTCCCATAGTTCCTTGTCAACTTTTCCGAGTGCCGCAAGTTTTGACAGAATCGCCTCAGCCGTTGAATCGCTAACCTTCGTATATGCCAACAGGTATTCCCAATTCTCAACCTCAGCACATGAATAAGCCTGCCCATCAGTACGGCAGAGCAGTTCTAAGAGCTTAAACCAGAATGCGTAACCGTCGTTCCCCCAATAGTGTTCCAGAGTGAATTTCGTTCTGCTGTCCGCCACAAAATGCGGAAAATATTCTGCTGTCTGCTTGCTTGGCCGAGCCATCTAAACACCACCTCTCTCCGGGCTCTTGCGATTTCCGCGCCGGAAACCCCAGTTTCCGTATTGAAAATTATGCCGTTTCTCATATATCGGGGCCGATAATGACCCTGACGGCAGTGTCATCATTGTCATGCGAAAAACGGATGGTGAATTCCCTGGCAGAGTAGAATGCAATTTCATCGTCAATAGCGTCATACGCCTGAACAAGGACCTCAGCATCATCGGGTACCATCCGCAGCAGTTTTTTGAGTGTGCCAATATTCATCTTGGGCCTACCCCCCTTCACTTTGATTCAAAGCCGATAGCCGGGACGAATGGCCCCGCCCCGGCTCCGACGCATCTCACCTAATTAGCGGCACTTCCGAAGCAGTACGCGCTGTTGCAACAAAGGTCTCTCCGTTCGCCGGATCAATCAGCGCGGCATAAGCTTGTACCTCAGCCTCAAGTTCATCAAGAGATAACGAATATGCTACAGGCTCTGCACCCGATAACACCGTATTATTCATCGCATCGATGAGCATGTACCCGCTCTCACCAAATGTACCGTTGAATTTTTTCCCGATTTTGATCCCGTACTTAGCCGCAATGCGGCGCAACTTTGACAGGCGCTTCGCGTCGCTTATAACGGCTTTAGCGTCAAGGTCATCGCGGCACAATGCACGCATGGTATCGAGAACATCGCCCTGCTCGTCAGCATCAAGCTTATGAATGTTTTCGCGGATCTCGGCAAGTTCGTCGACTGTAGTTTCATCGTTCATGATACAATCTCCTTTTTTGCCGGATGAAGAGGCGGCAGAGGTGCTCTGCCATCGGCGATAAGAATTTTATTGCCGGCAGCAATGGCCTGCTCTTCTGATTTCCCCTGCAACAGGGCAAACGTAAAAGCAAAAATTGCCTCGAAACCGACATCATCCAATTTGGAAACAAGCGACTCAAGTCTGCTCGCCTCTTGCTTCACCGTAAAAATACTTGCATTTTCCATAAAACGATCTCCATTTCAGTCGCCGCGAAATCAATGCTCCGCAGCGGATTCTTTTGTTAATTTGTGGGGCTTAGGAAGCTCTTTGGCAAGGCGGATACGTGCCGCTATACCAGGCGGGGAAACCATTTCGATGGTCTTCCAGAATACCGCCCGGTCTTCTGGGGAAAGCTGCTCCGCCTGCTCCCACGCAGACACTGCCTGCAGAAACCCGGGGGAATGTGAGTGCGTCAAATAGAATGCCGTCCGATCTTCCGGGGAGGGCTGCTCCTGCGCAGCCACATCTTTCGGCAGCTTAGATAAGTTTTTCATAACGAAACTCCTTTTTCGCAGCGGCCACGCTGCATATTTTTCGCCGGCGTCTTTATAGAGACGTGCGTTTCCAGATCGACCTGAATTGTGCTCAGTTGGTCGAGGCACGCATCCTCAAGTTCCGTTAACGCAGAACGCGCAGAAGATAGATAATCGTTAGCCATGCAAGCCATGCAACCAGCATCAATGCGCTCTCTAGCTTGGGCTGGACTAAGCCCATCCGGTGCGCAATCCTCAAAAAATCGGTTAAGGGCATCAATAGCTGCCGCCGCGCACTCCAACCGAATGGTTAAGTCTATAATTCTCTGTTCCATGGAACTAAAATGCTGTTTTTCCATTTCTGGTATCTCCTTTCACTTGACGGACCGAAGCAGGCGTGATACCATAATGGCATCAACTACTTCGGTAGTGGTTTGAGGCTTAATGCGCCCGGCTTTGGTCGGCGGTGGTGCATTGGGCCTCTTTCTCTTTCTGCCGGGCAGCTCGCCGGAGCTCCAGTGCGACGTAATGGCTTTTTGGATTATCCGCAACGCAACTCCGATGGAATAGAAGCCCTTCCGGTCTGAACTGCACTTCATCACCGCATTTGATGGGCTGAAAACAGCACCGACAGATGCCGGAATAGCCTGGGATGCTATACACGTCATTCATCTGGGCCCTCAATTTCTGCATGTCCACCTGTCCAATGCACAACAAGATATTGCCCAGCGGGATTTGTTACACGGAGTCGATCAGGAGCCAAAAGGCTGACGTTAGCAATTTCCTCCGATGAAACGCCTTGAGAGATCAGCCATTCCATGAGTTTGAATTGAGCGACGGTCTCGCACTTAAACAGTTGAGTCATGCATTTTTCCTCCTCAGGATCGACGTTGTCATTATGGGTGTCGAATAAAGTGCTATAGCACTGCGGAATACTGTATGTATTACTCAAAGCCATCACCTCCCTGAGCGGCGCTTTCGATAAGTTCCGGTGGTGGCGATTCTCGGCTCTGGTCGAGCTGGACGTGTGCAGCGAGCCAAAAAAGTTTCCAAGTCGGCCTCTCGAAAAAAAACTTTTGCGCAAGGTTTTCGCTGAATAAACGCTATTTGACCGGCCATTCGCGCTTCATCAAGCGTGACCAAAGAGATGCCGAGGTGTTTGGCCGCCTCTTGTCGAGTTAGTAAGTCCATTCTTTACCTCCGTTTCTTTACTTGCTCTGCGATGCCTTAAAGGTAGCTCAGAGCGCTTTTTCGTTTTGAACTGGGTACCTTCTCGCCCAGTGGCTATTTGCGCAGCTGCGTGCTGTTGCAACGGACAATTGTTGAGTGCTTTTACCGATCTGCATTGACCACATAGAGCAGTTCTGCAACATCGATATTTAGCGCCTGCGCAATCCGGCCAGCTGTTTTTGGCTTAACATCATGGCCGTCCCGAATCCTCTGCAATGTAGTAAGTGATGCCACGCCCTTGAGATCCTTGGCGTTTTTACACTGCCGCGCGAGTGCTGTGTCCAGTTTGCTTGCGCATATTTTCATGATTTTACCCCTTTCCGCTGAATTCTCCGAACGGATAAATTTAACCGTTCGGTTTATGGCTCTATGATAATCGCCGTTCGGTTAAAAGTCAACACTAATTTGGAAAATATTTTGACTTTTGGTTATTCTGGTGATATTCTGTATACAGAGAAGGAGGCTTGACGATGAAGGTAAAACAGGAGACGACGGGCGACCGTATTAAAATCAGCAGAACACTAAGTGGCCTAACCCAAGGAGAACTTGGCGCACTCGTAGGAGTAAGCGCTACAGCAATAATGCGGTATGAGCGTGGAGAGCGGGAACCAAAGGTTCAAACCTTTCGTGCAATAGCGAAAGCACTTAATGTGTCTGAAGACTATCTGCTTTTACAGACAGATGAGTCGGCTCCTGCAAGCGATTCCTCAGCGAAAGCTTTTGAAATGGCATGGAACGAGTATCTGAGCGGTCAGACTGGTATAGACATAGAAAAGATTATTAATCGCGCGAGTTATATCCGCAGTACTGAAACATCGGCCAAAATTGAAATTAAGAGCAACGAAGAAATCCTGGCCAGTATTAAAGAAAAGCTAAAGGAACACTTTGATATTGTAAAAGCAATTTGCTTTGACCCATCTGTGATCCCTGAAGCGTATCCAGAACGAATATCGGAAGTCACCGAATATCTTAAAGCTGGAAGTGACTATCTAAAGCTAAAATTACCAGGTCCCCATATCTTGCCAGACGACATTGAGCAGGCCAAGCGGATTAGAGAAACCAAGTCTTCACACCGTGGAGAATAAACTATATCGAACTTTCTTTCGCCCTTTGTTTGTATATCAGCGAAATAAAAAAGCCGCCCCCGATACTGCCATGTCGAGGACGGTAAATGCACCGATGTAAATTTAAATGCCCTTGCTATGCTGCATTGCAATATGCTCCACCGCATTCGGCAAGGGAGAAAGGATGCAAGGAATGGACAAAAACGAATTTCAGTTCTTAATCTACCAATCCAGGGATGAGAACATTTCTGTAAATGCGTTCATTCAAGATGAAACCATTTGGCTGACCGCAAACCAGATGGCCCAGCTCTTTGTCAAAGATGAAAAGACTATTCGCAAGCATATCAACAATGTCTTTGCAGAAGGCGAATTGGTACGCGAGGACAACACGCAAAAAATGCGTGTTGATGGAGTGAAGCAACCGGTTGCCTTTTATAACCTCAATGTCATCATTTCCGTTGGCTACCGCGTGAGTTCTTACCGGGCTACTCAATTCCGTATCTGGGCGACCGGTGTCTTGAAAGAGTATATGACAAAAGGCTTTGCGCTGGATGATGAGCGGCTGAAGCAGGGAAAAACTGCTTTTGGAAAAGACTACTTCCGTGAATTGCTGGAGCGCGTCCGCTCGATCCGGGCCAGCGAGCGCCGGATCTGGCAGCAGATCACGGACATCTTTGCCGAGTGCAGTATCGACTACGACAAAAACGCACAGATTACTCATGACTTCTACGCGATGGTCCAGAACAAGTTTCACTACGCCATCACCGGCCAGACCGCAGCGGAGATCGTATATTCCCACGCGGACAGGAGCAAGGACAATCTGGGCATGAAGACATGGAAAAATGCTCCGGCCGGCCGGATTTTGAAATCAGATGTCACCGTCGCCAAAAATTACCTGAACGAAAAGCAGATCCGGCAGCTGGAGCGGACGGTGACTGGGTATTTCGATTATATTGAAGATCTGATTGAGAGGGAAAACACCTTCACCATGGAGGAGTTTGCCGCCAGCATCAACGAATTCCTTGCCTTCCGTAAATATGACATTCTGAGCGGAAAGGGGCGTATTTCCGGACAGGAGGCTCGTGCAAAGGCAGAGGGAGAATACGCAGAATTCAATAAGACTCAGCGCATTTCCTCTGATTTTGACCGTGAGGTGAAGCGCTTGCTTGACGGTAACAAACCGGAGGGCTCCAAGTAATGGCCCGGCCGAAAAAGGTACAGCCCACATATGGAACGACCGTGATAAAGGGCATCACATATTACCGAACACGAATCACTGATTCCGACGGTAAGCGCGTCCCGCTGTATGCAAAAACACCGGAGGAGCTGACGGCAAAGGTTGAGGATGCCAAGCGCCAGATTTCGGATGCCACCTTTCGAGCGGAGAACCCAACCGTGCGGGAATACTGTGAAAAATGGCTGAGTATGCATGCGGGGCATATCCGCGAGACAACGCTCGTCGACTATACAAGCAAGGTGAAGATCTACATCATGGAGCCGCTCGGGGAGCGTTTTATGACTGAGGTCATGCCTGATGATGTCAATCTCGCAATTGGGAAAGCAGCAAAGCAGTCTGTTTCCATCTATCGTTCCGTGCAGATGCTCTATAAGGCAATTTTCAAATCCGCAGTTGAGAGTAATATTATCGACAGATCCCCGTGTGAAAAACTGAACCCAAGGGGTGGAAAGCCGCCGAAGGAAAAGACGGCGCTTACAGAGGCGCAGGTTCGCACGCTACTGGATGCTGTGCGCGGCTTGCCCCCATATCCCTTCGTAATGCTAGGCCTTTATGCGGGTCTGCGCCGCGAGGAGATTCTTGCATTACAGTGGGATTGTGTGGATTTAGACGGCAAAGCGCCATCGATTAAAGTTCGCCGGGCGTGGCATACCGCTCATAATCGGCCTGTCATTTCGCCGGAGCTGAAGACGAAAGCGGCACGGCGAGACATTCCTATCCCGCCACAACTAGTGGAGTGCCTGAAGGACGTAAAAGCAAAGTCCAAATCCGAGTACGTGATTGCAAACGGTGTCGACGGGGGCCCTCTGTCTGGTACGCAATGGACGCGGCTTTGGAAATATGTCACAGTCCGCAGCACAAAGGAGAGAACCTATACCCGCTATATCAATGGTGAAAAGATAAAACACACTGTCACACCGACACTGGGCGAAAAGGCTGCTCACAACAACACGGTTGTCTACAGCATCGATTTTGAGGTGACGCCGCACCAGCTCCGGCACACATACATCTCAACCTTGATTGCTTCTGACGTCGATCCTAAAACAGTTCAGTATCTTGCCGGGCATGAAAATTCCCGGATTACGATGGACATCTACACGCATCTGCGGTCGAATCGGCCCGAGGATCTAATGCTCAAGGTTAACAAGGCGTTTGGGCCTACGGATGATGGAGCTAAATCTGATACCGTCAAAAACTCGCAAGAAAAGGGCTAACTTTGGGGCTAACCATGTTTAGCAAATCCTCAAACGCACTGATATATTTCGATTATTTTAACGCAATATAAAAGAAGTATGGTCTGAAAGCCGCCCGTCGCGCACCTCAGTTCTCCAAGAGATAATTTGCCTGTTAGAAAGCCCTGTAACCGCAAGGGTTATCCCTTATAGGGATAGTAATTGAACCGAGGGGTAATTGGTACGGCACAGAAAGCAGATGTTCGTTTGAACATTTGCTTTCTGTTTGTTCAAGTGCTTCATTAATTTAAGAGAGCACCTAAATGGCATTCAAGAGGTCAGCGGTTCGATCCCGCTATTCTCCACCAAAACAACAAAATCCGAACCTTTTTCCGATTGGAGAAGGGTTCGGATTTTGTTGTTTTTCTGGAGTAATGTCCCCTGTTATGCTATAATCATCCTATCGAAAGTTTGGAGGGGGTGACTGCTATCCAAGGTATCGTAAACAAGCACAGGCTGCTGATTATAATACTTGCTGCGTTTTTAACAGTTCTGGCACTAATATTCTTGGTACGGCTCCCGGCTATGATAAGCAGCGAGCCTGAAAGCATCACTGTCGAGGAGGCAAACGGTGTTTATCCCCTGACAGGAATCACGGATTGGAAAGCCGCCGTCACCCTGCCGCCCGGCCCCACATACTATCCTGACATTTTGCTGACGCCGGAGAATGTTGCGTCAACCACGCCGGTCAGCACGGCACAATATGACACGCTGCACGCCGATTATTTGTCTCAACGGTTCGTGGTAGCGCTGCCTGACAACAGCGATGTCTATACCCTGACCTTTTCCTTGTCGGGACGCCACGCTATGCTCGTCTATGTAAACGGTGAACTGGTAGGACAGTCCGGTCAGCCGGGAACCACAAAGCAAGATACTGAGGTGTGGGAAAATAACCTGACCTGCTATGCCTCGCCTGTTGACGAAAAAATGGATGTCATTTTACAGTCGGCGCAGTTTTACCAGTACCGCAACGGTGCGCAGCTGGCGACCCTGAGCATTCAGAATACGGCATCCGCGCCAAGCGGAGGCCTGACCAACGAAACCAAAGGCTTTCTTGAAATGGGCGCATTTGTGTGCGCCGCGGCGCTGCTGCTGTGCATATATCTGCTCCTGTCTCATACGAAGGCGACGCTGTATTTCGCACTGGCCTGTCTTGCCATGGCGTTGCGGGAATGTATCCAGAGCCAGGCGTGGGTGGACTTTTCTTTTCTCTCCGGAAATATATCCTTTATACTGGAATACCTGAGCGTCGTGCTGCTCACAATTTTCCTGTCTCTGTATCTCGGACAGTATGCCGTAGGCAGATTTTTACATGCCGTTCAGTATACGGCAATCATCGGTTCTCTGATTTACGGCTTATGTGTCCTGTTCGGTGACTCGGTCTTTTATACATCCATTCTGATCGATTATCAAAACCTGCTGGTGCTCTGCATCGTCCCTGGAATATCCGGACTGTTTTGGACGATGCGGAACCCAAATAAGGAGCAGTCGGCCGCCATCTACGGCATTGCTGTGTTTTTTCTGGCGGCAATCAGCGATATTTTGCTGTACAACAATGTTTTTGGCTATCAGCACCCCAAGAAACCTATTTCGGAAGCGGCCATGCTGGTATTTGTACTTGCACAGACGGTATCGCTGTTTCTAATGAATAACCGGGTGTTGGCCGAAAGCAAGGCGTCCGAGCAGAAGCTTGAAGCGAAAAAGGGTGCTCTAGAACACCTCAACCGTCTGAAAACCGAGTTTTTGGGCAACATCTCCCACGAGCTGAAAACGCCCCTTACCGTGATGTCCGGCTACGCGCAGACCACAAAACAGTTGGCCGAGCATCCCGGTGAGCTGGATGGCGGTGAAGTCTCCCGCCGGATGAAACTCATTTGCTCCGAGGCGGAAAGGCTCTCCTTGATGGTGGGGCAGATTCTCGACGTGACCCGCATGGAGGAGGGGCGCATGGCGATGGAAAAGCGCTCCTGTCATATGGATGAAATCATCTACGGAGCCGTTGAAACTCACTATCCCATGCTCAATAAAAATCAAAACCACCTGAACATCCAGATTGAACGGGGCTTGCCTGATATTTGGGCTGATCCCGCCCGCATCTCGCAGGTAATTGTGAATTTGATTTCCAATGCGGTACGCTTCACCTCGGAAGGGGTTATTATCATATCCGCCGAGCAGGACGGGAATCAGATTCGTATCTGCGTTTCCGATACGGGGACCGGCATTGCACCGGAGCGACTTGCGCATCTGTTTGAGCGCTACGGAGGGAAACAAAAATCCGGCTGCGGTCAGGATACCGGCACCGGACTTGGGCTATATATCTGCAAACATATCGTAGAGCAGCACGGAGGAACCATCTGGATTGAAAGCGAGGAGGGCAAGGGGACCTCTGTTTTCTTCACCTTACCCACTGCCGCCGCTAATACTGGACCTTGCTGAAGATGTACTCGCTTTTTCCGGCGCTGGAGAGTTCAAACCAGCCGCCGTCATCCAGCCTGAGCTTCCTGCGCAGATTCGCCACATGAGTCTTGACGGTTCCGGCTGCGCCGGGGGACGCCTCGCCCCACGCACGATGGTAGATTTCATCCGCGTTCAGCCGCTGCCCGGCGAACAGAGCAAAGCAGCCTAAAAGCTGCAATTCCTTCATGGTCAACGGAATACGCTCGCCGTCCAACACGGCCTCCCCGGCCAGAAAATCCACCGTCAAGGGCGGCAGCTCGATGATTCCGGCTGATAGAAAGCCGTTGCGGCGAGGCTGCGCAGCTACGCGTGCGCTTAAAACATTCAAATCATAGGGCTTGGTGACATAATCGTCCCCGCCCTGCAAAAGGCCTTTTACAACGCTCTCATTTTCATTCCTGCATGTCAGGAAGATGATGGGGGCGTTTGTTTTTTGCCGCAGCTCGGCACAGAAGTCAAAGCCGGAACCGTCCGGCATCATCACATCCAGTAAAATTAGGTCGGGGGCGTGCTCCTCCAAAAAAAAGCGCGCCTTGGAAAGCGTGGGGGCACAGACCGCCTCATAGCCCTTCCCCTCAAAATATTCCCTGTTGATTTCCAGCACCTCGGTTTCATCCTCAATCAGCAGCAGCTTTGCTTTTTTCGTCTCATCGCCTCCGTTTTTAAGACCATAATACCATATTTTTGGGTAAAAATCCCGCCATAAAAAACTTTTTGGAAAACAGATAAGATTTCTTAACCTTTCGCACAGAGGAAAATTTTTCTGCTACGCTTACAGAGTGCCGGATATGTAGAAACATCCGGCGGAAATGAGGTGATAACCTATGCTGCAAATAACCCGGGTGGACATTTTAGACGGCCAGACGCTGGACATTGAGCTGAGCAACGGCCATCTGATCCTGTTTGACACCCAGCGTCTGCCCAAAGAAGACCACAGCTACGACAGCCTGCGGGATTTGGAATTGCTGCCCCGTCCGAGTACCGACGGACAAAGCGTTTACTGGCGGGACGGCTCACGGATCGCACTGGGAGACATTATGACCCTGCTGGGCAGGCAAGATAACTGATTATATGGAGGTAAACCAAAACATGAAACAAATTTGGAAAAAGCTCGGCAGCGTCTTTCTTGCACTTTGTCTGATAGTGACGCTGCTGCCGACCGTGGCATTTGCGGCGGATGCGAGTACGCTGGCAAGTACCATCGAAGCATATTCCGGAGGAACAGGCAAACTATCCGCTTCCGTTTCTGACAGCACAGTCACCGTAACAGGAACGGTAACGGACGCATCATCTACCCTGACTCTTAACATCGATTCGGGCGTGACGGTGATCTGGAGAGCTTCTATTACGGCGGCCGCAGATTTCACCAAATATTTACTTGCTCCGAACAGAGAAGGCACCCTTGAAGTGGCGGAAAGCGGCACGGTTTTATCCACCAACAGCTCTGCCATAAGCAATTCTTCCACTGGCGGAGTCACGGTGTCCGGCGGCACGGTTTCATCCGGTAACTTCGCCATATACAACAGTTCCACCGGTGGGGTTACGGTGTCCGGCGGCACGGTGGAAAGCACAGGAAGTGGCGGCGCCATATATAACACCTCCATGGGTGTCATCACGGTGTCCGGCAATGCGACCGTCAAAAATCAATCAAGTACTAGTTCCACGATTCAACAAGAAAATGCCGGAACGGATACGGCAGACCGTATTATTATTGAGGGCGGTACGGTAGAAAACACAGGAACCGCCTACGCCATCTACACCCCTTCCTCTGGCGGGGTCAGGGTGTCCGGCGGCACGGTTTCATCCGCCGGCTTCTGTGCCATATCCAACAGTTCCACCGGCAGAGTTACGGTATCCGGCGGTACGGTAGAAAACACAGGAACCGGCATCGCCATATACAACAGTTCCACCGGCGTCATCCGGGTGTCCGGCGATGCGACCGTCCAAACCGGGGCTGAAGCTACGATCAAACAAGAAAATGCCGGAACGGACACAGCAGCCCGTATCGTTATCGAGGGCGGTACGGTAAAAAATACCGGTGCGGGATGTGCCATATACAACGCTTCCGTCGGAGAAATCACCATATCCGGCGGTAACGTATCGGCATCCACAGGATGTGCCATTTATAGTTCCAAAGGCATTGTCAGGGTGTCCGGTACCGCGACGGTACAAAACAGCGGGTTCGGCTCCTCTTATCCCACAATCCTCCAAGCAGGCTCAGCTGAAGGCACAGCGGATCGTATTATCGTCGAAGGCGGCACAGTAGAAAATAGCGGAACCGGCATCTGTTATGCCATATATAATACTTCAACGGGCGGCATCAAGGTATCCGGTGGTCTGGTCTCATCCTACTCCCGCGCTATCATTAGCGAGGAGTCCGGCGGAGTCACGGTGTCCGGCGGTACGGTAGAAAGTGTTGGAGGCGCAGCTATCGAGACGTACAAAGCAGGAACAGTCACGGTCAGCGGCGGTATTGTCAGAGCCACGACAAAAGAAGCTATTGTTTCAAATGATATCACGGTCAGCGGCGGCGTGGTATTCGCTTACGGCACGGACATCATAGGTGATAATCAGGTGATCTACCAGTTGTCCCCAGTCACAACCTTTACCGGCCCCACAGAAACTGGCGTGGTCATCGCGTGGAATCAAGGCGCAGGAACCCCGACATATGACGGCGGCGACAGCACCGGCCTGATTGTTTTGCCGGGTGGCGCATCGGCGACGTGGGACAGGAGCGGCGACCAAAGCGGAATATCCTATGCAAACGGGTCGAACACGGGCTTTTTCGCTGTGGACGGCGTGACGGTCGTGTTTGCGCCAAAGCCCGCAGATTTTACTGCGCCAGACTCACTGACATATGACGGCACAGCCAAGGCTTATACGAAGCCGTCCGATATGGATGCAACCATATACTATGAAGGTATAGACCCAACAACCTATACAAGTTCGGATACTGCTCCTACTGATGTCGGCGCCTACAAAGTCACGGCTAACGTAACGGAAAATGATGCTTATTGCGCGGCAACCGGACTTGAGATTGGTATGATGACAATCACTCCGAAAACAATAACGGAGAGTATGTTCGGTGAAATAAGCGCGCAAAGCTATACCGGGCAGAAGATTACCCCGCCCGTAACGGTAACGGACGGCACGGCGCTCACGAAAGATACGGATTATACGGTTTCGTACAGCGAACTGGCTACCGTCACCGACGGCGGTACGGTAACCGTGACTGGCATGGGAAATTACACGGGCGGGGTCACAAAAAACTTTACCGTTTCCCCATTGACGCTGACCATTACAGCCGCAACGGTTGAACCAAAGACCTACGACGGTACAACGACGGCCACGGTAACGGGCGTCACGTTGAGCAGCGATGTGGACAGCATGGTGATGGGCACTGATTTCACCGCCGCAGGCACGTTTGACGATAAAAATGCGGGAAGCGGGAGAAGTGTTACGATCACCGTGACGCTTGGAAATACCGACAAAGCCAAGAACTACAACGTTTCTGGCAATTATACGCTGGCCAATCAGACGATTGCCAAGTGCACTGCGCCGACGGCCTCGGATGATGCAATCTCCCACAGAAATACGGTTACCGGCGAAAAAACGCTTTCCATAGCGGCTTTGGTTCCAGCTTATGTGGGAACGGCTTCCTTCGCCGCAGGCTCTGAAGCCGATAGCAGCAACATCATCGGCGACTGGTCGGTAAACACAAGCGGAACGGTAACCTATACGCTCAATGGGGGTGCCGCCGGGGGTACGGCCACCCTGCCGATCAATGTATCCACAGAAAATTATCAGGATTTCACTATAAATGTGGTCATCACACTGACGGATAAAGATGTTCCGTTAGTCAGTGTCGATAGCATTTCCGCAGCCTATGGAGACGCTTTGGTGATTCGGGGTTCTGCAATCGTTGATAGCATCACGGTGGCTGGAACATGGAGTTTTGTGAGCGATACAAGCAGTCTGACAATTGGGCCAAACTCTGTCACAGTTCAATTCACCCCGACCAACTCCGATACTTATGCCGAGGTGACTCACGTAATCACTGTAACACTCAGCAAGGCGACACCCACTGGCGAGCCGAAATATACAAAAATTACAGAAAATGAGAAAACACTGGCCGATGCGGTGCTGACCACAGAAGGCGGAACCTTCAGCGTGCCCGGAACTGTGGCTTGGGTATTAACCAGTACTACCGCAGTTCAGAAAAACACCGCATATGCATGGCTGTTTACTCCGACTGACAACACCCACTACAATACGCTCAGCGGCAGCACCACGTTGTATCCTTACTCCTCAGGTGGTGATAACTCTGGTGGCTCCTCCTCCGGCGGTTCATCCAGCACGACACCCGCGCCCACCGTTTCCGGTTCTACCGCGACCACCACGGCAACGGCAAAAACCGGCTCCGACGGCAAGGCAGCGGCTTCGGTTACGCAGTCTCAAGTAACCAGTGCGATTGAAAAAGCGCAGAAAGCAGCAAAAAGCAACGGCACGGCCCCCAAAGTGGAAATCCAGGTCAGCGGTGCATCCAGTGCAAGCACCACCGAGACCACCCTGCCGAGAGACGCCGTTCAGGCGATGGTTTCCGGCAAGATGGAATCCCTGACCCTGTCCGGCCCCGTGGCTGAGATGACATTTGACGCCCAGGCTATCGCTTCCATTGCCGGCGCGGCCTCCGGGGAGGTGAAATTCTCTGCATCCAAGGTGGAAACCAGCACGCTGCCCGACGCGGTGCGGCAGGTTGTGGGTGACCACCCGGTGTATAACTTCAGCATCACCAGCGGCAGCAGCACGATTTCCCAGTTCGGCGGAACCGTCACGGTTTCCGTGCCCTATACCCCAGCGGCGGGCGAAAACGTAAATGCCATCGTAGCCTATTACATTAATGCCGACAGCGAGCCGGAGCTGATGCAGAACTGCCACTATGATGCCAAGACAGGTACTTTAGTCTTCACCACCACACACTTCTCAACCTATGCCGTGGGCTATCACAAGGTGGTGTTCAGCGACGTGGCGGAGGACGCCTGGTGCTATGAAGCAGTCACATTCCTCGCGGCGCGCGGAATTACCGGAGGTACGACCGAAACTGCGTTCAGCCCCAATGCGACATTGAGCCGTGGTCAGTTCATCACGATGGTCATGCGTGCCTATGGCATTGAGCCGGACAATTCCTCCGCCAACAACTTCTCCGACGCGGGAAATACCTACTACACCGGATATCTGGCAGCGGCAAAGCGGCTAGGGATCACCAACGGCGTGGGCGGCAACAAATTTGCTCCGAAGCAGGCCGTCTCCCGCCAGCAGATGTTCGCCCTGCTGTACAACGCTTTGAAGGCAATTGACCAGCTGCCTGAGGGCGATTCCGGCAAGACGCTCTCCGACTTTACGGACAGTGAAAGCATCTCTTCCTACGCACAAGAGGCAATGGCTTATCTGGTGGAAACCGGCGTGATCGGCGGTAACAACGGACTACTCAGCCCGACGGTCACTACCACCCGTGCCCAGATGGCGCAGGTGCTGTACAACTTATTGTCCATGCAGTAATTCATACAGAACGGCAATATTTGATTCGGGCGGTCTGGTTTATAACCAGACCGCCCGAATGGTTTATGTATCCTATGAAACCACCGTCCCCCTACTACACCCGAGCAGAGCAGTCTGCACACAGACGCTCGCGTTGCCCCTGCGGATGATAACGCTGCCGCTTTCACCAATATCGTCCCTGCTGATCCTATTGGCACTGGATAACACCAAAATGTTCCCACTTGGCTCAAGTTTGAAAGTGCGGTATGAAAAGTGATCCATGTTGGCTCACATGCCTTTGCACGGGAGGATAAGGCCAGTCCGAAGGAATCCGCCTTATCCTCCTAGACAAAGCAACGCGCAATCGGCGGCCTCCCGCCAAGCGCCCATGTCTCCCCACGGATTTCCCAACCGATCCGAATTCATTGACGCCGCCATCCGGGAGTATGTCAGTCGGGATTTGCTGCGTCAATTCAGCGGCGAGCTGGCCGAGATATACGGCAGGCTGGAGCGCACCGAGATTCGGCAGTTAGAGGAACATCTGTCAAAGCTGTCATACAAAACTGCCGTGGAGTTGGTGCAGATCAACCTGCTGCTGGCGTCAATTCTGGAGGTGTCTGACGCCGATACACAGAAGCTCCGGGGCAGGGCGGTGAAGCTGGTCAACCAGAGCAGGGGCTACGTGCCACTGAAGAATGCGCTTCGCAACAGGATGGAAATTAGCTATCTGGAGGAGCCGGAGGATGATTATGAACAAGAATGATGATTTTATGAGCAGAGAACAGAAAATTGCGCGGCACTATCTGGAAACCGGCGTTTTAGGTGCATACGAAACAGCGGAGGTTGAGTATGAGGAGGAGGAAAACGGGAAATACGCCCCCTGCTTTGACGACGCCATCCTATTTCTTGACCAAACGGAGAGCACAACCGTTTGCTCCATGAGCATCGAGGGGCGGCGGTACCGCGTCCGCTCGGTATTCCCTGTAATGGGGCATACCCCCACGGACAAGCTTCTCGGCCTGATCGACACCGACCTCGAAAAAGAGGCGCATAACGCCTGAAATCAGTAGACTTGTGGGAACCGGTGCGGTATGCTGTGGGTACCGTACCGGTTTGCCCCAACAGAAGGAGGTTAAATTCAAAATGGCAAACCAGAAATACAACATACTTTACGGCAGGCTCAGCCAGGAAGATGAGCTCAAGGGTGACTCCAACAGCATTCAGAACCAACGAATGCTCCTTGAAAAATACGCGCGGGAAAATGGCTTTGTCAACACCCAATTTCTTTATGACGACGGATATTCCGGCACGAATTTCAACCGTCCGGCATGGACTGAGGTCATGAAGCTGATTGAAAACGGCGAGGTCGAAACGCTGATCGTGAAGGACCTATCGAGGCTGGGGCGGGAATATCTGCAGGTGGGGTATTACACGGAAATTTACTTTTCGCAGAAGGGGGAGCGCTTTATCGTGGTCAACGACGGCGTCGACTCCCTCAACTCTGAAACCAATGATTTCACCCCGATGCGAAATTGGTTTAACGAGCTTTATGCCAGAGATTCCAGCAAAAAGGTGCGCGTGGTAAAACGGGTGCAGGCTGAGCGCGGCGAGCTTCTCGGCGGCAGGCCGCCTTATGGCTACAAGTGGGATGAAACCGTCCGCAAGGGAATTATTCCCGACGAGGAAACGATGGAAGTGGTCAAGCGTATTTTCAGTCTCTGCGCCGGAGGCAAGGGCCCGAATCAGATTGCGCGGCTGCTGACGAAGGAACAGGCGCTCACGCCAAGCAATTATTACTATCGTAAGACTGGCGCCTCCCACGCGAAGCTGGATACCACCCGCCCCTATAATTGGTGCGGCAGCATGGTTACCGGCATTCTCGACAACAAAACCTATCTTGGGCACATGGCAGGGCTGCGCTCCACAACACTGTCCTACAAGAACAAGAAGCTTATCCGCCACCCGGAATCGGAGCAGATTTTGGTGGAGAATACTCATGAACCGCTGATCTCGCAGGAACTGTGGGATATCATTCAGGATGTCCGCCAGCATAAAAAGCGAACGCCGAAGCATATGGACGAGCCGAATCTCTTTTCTGGATTGGTATACTGCGCGGATTGCGGCAGGCCGCTGGTACTGCACCGGGCGCACACGATGAAGGCGACGCAGAACAATTTCAAGTGCTATACCTATGGCAAGCGTGGGAAAACGGAATGCTCGCCCCACCACATCCGGGAGCAGGATCTGATCACCATCGTTCTGGATGATCTGCGCAGGGTAAGGCACTTCGCGCGGCAGAAGGAAAAGCTTTTTGCCGAGTACATTAACCGGAAAAACAGCGCGGAGCTTCGCAGGGAGATTACCGCCGCACAGAAAGAGCTGGACACCATGCGGCGCAGGAACGCGGAACTGACCGCGCTTTTCAAACGACTTTACGAGGACAACGTGCTGGGGCGCGTCACCAACGAGCAGTTCCGCATCCTCTCCGGTGACTACAACGCTGAGCAGAAGGAGCTGGATTCCGCCATTCCGGAGAAGGAAGCACAGCTCCAGAAGCTGCGGGTCTCCGCCGCCAACGTGGAGGTGTTCATCGAGAAAGCCAAGCGGTACACGGAGATTCCCGAGCTGACTCCGGAAATCCTACGACTGTTCATCCAGCGGATCGAGGTTGGAGAACGCAGTGAAAAATACTCCCGCACCGCCGAACAGGAGATTCGCATTATTTACCGCGACGTGGGCGTCATGGATAGTGTGGAGCCGATAGCGGAAGCTGCTGAAAATATAGAGCAGGTAAACATTGCATAGAAAGCGTAAGAGGCAAACAGCTTCCGCCGCCCGCCTCTTACATAACTGGGTTCATAATGTGTTCCTGTGAACGCTAACAGAATGGTTACAGGGCTTTCTTTATTCGTTTTGGCGCAAATCTGTCGCACAATTATACTAAAGTTATTCAATCATATGCGATTTTTCAGAAAATAAACGTAGCACTAAACCGCTGGCGAGGTGGCTTTTACATCAAAACTAAATCGTTCTATCGAACCTGCGGCAGATGCAGCAGGTTTTCTTCTCCGCTACATTGCTTATGGTATTCGGTATAATTGAGCCTGTCTTTTTAATTATTTTTTACCTATACGAAAGAGGAATATAATCAAATAAAACGGCAGCTACTTATTATGACGGATAGATACCAGCATGTAAAGTAAAGACTTGATAATGCAATCAAGCAGGATATTTGCTTCGGTTCTCCCTCTAAAAGTAGCGGGGACGGTTGTCAGAACGGCGCAGGTGTGATACACTTATTTACAAACGGTACCTGACAGCTGTCAGGACAGGAGGAACGGAACATGCGGGCAGATGAACGCAGGGCGGCAATCAGATGCATTCTGGAACAGGCGGACCAGCCGGTCTCCGCATCGGTGCTGGCGGCGCGGCTGGGCGTCAGCCGTCAGGTGATCGTGGGAGATGTGGCCCTGCTGCGTGCTGGAGGACTGGATGTGTCCGCTACGCCCCGGGGATATGTGACCGGGCAGGTGGCGCCGGGCCTTTTGCGTCAGGTGGCGTGCCGCCACGACGCCGCCGGGATGCGCTCGGAGCTCAACGCCATGGTGGATCAGGGCTGCACCGTTCTGGATGTGATCGTGGAGCACCCCATCTACGGCCAGCTGACCGGCCCATTGCGGATGTCCAGCCGCTATGACGTGGAGGAGTTCCTGTGCCGGTGCGACCGCTCCGATGCCAGGCCTCTGTCCGACCTGACCGAGGGGATCCACCTCCACACCCTCGCCTGCCCCAACGAGGCGGCATTCCAAAGAGTACTGGCCGTTCTGCGAAAACTGGGAATCCTTTTGTCAGATTGACAGTTGACAAGACACCTTGTCTGGGATAAAATCCAATGTACATATATGTCATGACACATATATGTACATTGGATTTTTTTGAAAGCAGGTGCCCTCTATGAGAAACTTTCGTGCGTTCCTAGCCCGCAAAAACATCGTCATCTCCGCCCATCGCTACGGCATCGACGCCTTGGGCTATATGGCCCACGGTCTGTTCTGTTCCCTGCTCATCGGCACGATCCTTAAAACGCTAGGCCAGCAGATCAGCTGGCAGTTTCTTGTCGACGTCGGGCAATACGCTTTCGAAATGGCCGGTCCTGCCATGGCCGTAGCCATTGGATACGCGCTTAAGGCCGACCCCCTGGTGCTCTATTCTTTGGCAGCGGTGGGCTGGGCCGCCAACAAGGAGGGCGGCGCGGGCGGCCCACTGGCCGTACTGTTCATCGCCATCATCGCCGCCGAGTTTGGCAAGGCCGTATCCAAGGAAACGAAGGTGGATATCCTTGTCACCCCCGCTGTTACGGTTTTTGTGGGCGTATCCCTGGCCCAGCTGATTGCCCCCGCTATCGGCGCGGCGGCCATGGCCGTGGGCAGCTTTATCATGTGGGCCACCGACCTCCAACCCTTCCTGATGGGAATCCTCGTCTCGGTCACCGTTGGCGTGGCGCTGACATTGCCCATCTCCTCCGCGGCCATCTGCGCCTCCTTCGGCTTGGTGGGGTTGGCAGGCGGGGCCGCCGTGGCGGGCTGCTGTGCCCAGATGGTGGGCTTCGCCGTCATGAGTTTTAAGGAAAACGGCTGGGGCGGTCTCGTGTCCCAGGGGCTGGGCACATCCATGCTCCAGATGCCCAATATCGTCCGCAACCCCCGCATCTGGATCGCTCCCACCGCGGTCTCGGCCATCACCGGCCCTATCGCCACATGCCTATTCAAACTGGAGATGAACGGCCCACCCGTGGCCTCCGGAATGGGTACCTGCGGCCTGGTGGGCCAAATCGGCCTGTACACCGGCTGGGTCTCCCCCAGCGAGGCCGCCGTAAATGCAGGCGCCGGCCCAATCGTCCCCGGCGCCGCAGAATGGCTGGGGCTGATTCTGATCTGCTTTGTCCTGCCCGCCATTCTCGCCCCCGCCATCAACGCCCTGTGCCGCAGCGCCGGATGGGTAAAGGACGGCGACATGAAGTTGGCGTAACGCCTTTAACAAGCAGTCGAACTGACTGCGATGGCGTAGTCGGCTTTGAAAAGAGCATTTTGGAAACGGTGACTCTATAACTGCACATTGAAGGCGGTGCCAATCTGGCGCCGTCTTTTTTTCTTCAAGAATATCCAAATCCCAGGCGCTATATCAGTACTTTTATTACCTTTTAAAAAAAGTTGCATATAATGGGTTGGAAGTTTCAGTTTATGATTAAGGAGAATATGCAATGGCTGTCTTTTTTTTACCTGCCGCATTTTATGCTGCAGGGCAGTTCCCATACGGCATAGCCAGTGCCGACTTTAATGGGGATGGAAACTTGGACCTGGCTGCGCCGTCCATCCAAAGCTGGAATGTAGAAGTTTTGCTTGGAAACGGCGACGGTACTTTTCAGGCTCCGGTACCTTACTCTGTAGGTATTAATCCTACGGCGGTAACGGCCGCCGATTTTAGCGGAAACGGCAAGATTGATCTTGCGGTGGCAGATTCCAATGGTGGCGATATTGCAGTTTTAATGGGAAATGGTGACGGTACTTTTCAGCCCGCTGCCGGATATCCTGCCGGTTCTAATCCAATCGAAATTATATCTGCGGACTTTAACGGAGATGGGAAAGTAGATATTGCAATAACCGATATTTCCGGAAACGCTGTCGGCATACTGCTTGGGATTGGAGACGGTACATTTCAGCCAGTTGTCTTTTATCCCGTAGGCCCATTCCCGGATGGTTTGGTTGCTGCCGATTTTAACAATGATGGCAAATTGGACCTTGCAGTAGTGAACAGCGATGATACGGTTTCCATATTACTTGGAATCGGAGATGGAACATTTGATGCTTCCGTATTATACCCCGCCGGTTCCGGACCTGCCTATGTGGTAGCCGCCGACTTCAATGGGGACGGAAAGATTGATTTAGCGATTACAGACAATAATACGGATAGTGTCGCCATCCTGATGGGGAACGGAGACGGAACCTTTCAGCCTCCGGTATTATATGCGGCCGGTTCCGGACCCCTTGGCATTACGGTAGCCGATTATAACGGCGACTTCAAGTTAGATCTGGCAATTACCAATCCGCTGACAAACAAAGTAGCAGTACTGTCCGGAAACGGAGACGGTACCTTTCAGGCACCACAGTTCTTCTCCGTAAATGACTATCCTGCCATACTGGTCAGCGCGGATTTCAACGGAGATGGAAAGATTGATATTGCGGTGACAGATAATTTCTCTGACGACATTGCAATTTTAATCAATAATCAGCCCGCGCCCATCCGGGGAATCCGCTTTTTTTTAGACAACAAAGCACACGAATAAAAAAAGCTGCGCTGTCCGCAGAAATCTGCAGGCAGCGCAGAATCGGTTTACTTTGCATGAATTCCGGAGCATATGGTTTATTTCCCCGCTTCCCCTGATCGTAACAAGGTCTGGCGATGGTTTTCAATTCTCCGTCGGCGCTCAGCCGTTCAAACATGGCCCGGGTGTTAGCAGAACTATTCCTGCTGATACACAATCGATATTTGATCTCGGCCATTCGCCTTTGACCGATACAAAGCCTCATCGGCTTTTTTGATGAGCTGCTCCATGCCAAGCCTTTTGTCTACCTCTAAAATTCCCACGCTGACAGTCACGTTGTAGGGGTCGCCCTTTTCTTGGTTTTTTAGCGAGGCCATTAAGCGCTCCATGATTTGTTTCGCTTGATCCGGTTCAACGGTCAATATACTCAGGAATTCGTCTCCGCCCCATCGTGCCGCAATTCCATCCCCGTTGATTGCTTTGCGTAACTCTTCTCCCACAATGGAGAGAATTTCATTTCCAAATATATGACCATATGTGTCGTTAATCCCTTTAAAGTGGTCAATATCGAACATAACCAAGGTCTTTCTCCGATTCCTGTATTTACGGATAAACCGCAAATACAGTTTAGCGAATTGCTTTCTATTTGGAAGTCCGGTCAGTTCATCTGTATTCTCTATCGTAATGACACGCTGATTATAATTGATGAAAACAGTTGTTGAAACCATTGTGCAGGCAATAATTGCAACGAGCATAAAAAGGATATTACTCTGTACTCTATCCTGAAACACGCTGCTGATTGAACTGGTATCCATCTCCAGTATAAAGTGCCAGCCCAGAGTTTCGTTATACTTCGTTATAAGGCACTTTCTTTCGCCGTCTGAAGAATACCATTGTAATATGGGAGTTTCGGACTTGTTTAACTGTATTTTATTTGTAATTCCAGTCAGCTTTGGCAAATCGTCTTCTCTGATAAAAATATTCGTATCACCTGTAAAGGATGTTCTTGCCCCCAAAGTATTTATAATATAGACGGAAAGGCCATAGTCCTTCTCATAAGAGCAAATGGTATTTTCCAGTGCGTCAACCTGAAGTCCCACGCCAATCACTCCCAGAAGTTCTCCGTTATTGCTCTCAATGCGAAAATTTACAAATACGGTAATGTAATCGTTTTTCGTCTGATTTGTATCGACTTCCAAATCATACTCGTGCCCGGACCCGATAAAATTATAATACCAGATATCGTGAGTATCTTCCTTGGAAAGTGTTTTGTTCAGTCCGCCCTGATAATAATAATTTCCGGTCTGTGAAGAAACGCAGAATACAGTTGTATAGTCATACTTTTCCTGATATGTCTTCAGGTAGCTGTATAACTGGTTCAGGTATGTATCATTTTTGACGTTTTCCGGTTCTTGCATCAGCCAATTTTTTAGGAATTCATCATTGGCCATTGTTTTTGAGACCATCACCGGCTTTGTCATGGTGTCCTCAATATGGCTTGAAATGTCTTTATCTGCAAGACTCAAGACATTTTCCATGTGTTTTTCCGCCAGATCCTGATACGCCGTTGTATCCTTATAAACGATGCCAACAAATCCAATTATAATCGAAAAAATAATGACCAGACTGCTGAGCAGCAATATATGTTTTTTCACATTTTACCCCTTTTATGATAGAATCTATGAAAAGTCATCGCTCTTGAACGCCGAATTAAAGCGCGGGATATTTCGACAAAATCGCTTAAAAAAGGTTCTTTGCCGCATTTTTCGACTATCCCATATAGCATATACCAATATATTACAAATTTCAACACGAAAAGAAGCCCCACGGGAGAAAGAAACTCCCATGGGGCGATATCTCCAAGGCAATGTCTGATTATTGTCCGTCCGAACTGTCTTCACCCTCGGCGCATTCAAATCCCCCAACTGCTCGCTTATGAGCCGCAGTGTCGTCCGGGTTGGCATCGGAGGCAGGGTAACAGTCCGCATAGGATTCCTCGTAGCTTTTCCGATTCTGCTCGTTGTTAGGGGACATCCTCTTCAGATTCAGAGCAAATGCCAGAATGAAGCCCAGCCCGTATCCCGCGATGATGCCGGTGGAGCCGAAATGGATGACCAGGGTAGTAACGACGGCGCAGAGAATAATCGACAGGCTGGAGACCTGAGCTATTCGGCGGTAAGCCGCGCGGATATTAAAGCCGGGGCAGGTCTCCTTACGCCGACGGGTCAGCGGAATGGAAGAAAAAAGCGCCACAGCCGCCTGAATGCCGACGGCCGCCATCAAAATAAACCCGCCCGCTGCGGAACCGAAGAAAAAGGGAACATCGTTAAAGCTCATGATTTGGAAACCTCCTGAATTGAAAGGGGCACTCAGGTCTGCGCCCTGCAGCAAGGTAATATCTGCGCCGAAAGCCGCACCCTGCCACAGAACCCGTGAATATGATACGTGTAATGTATCATACACCGATTTCTTGAGATGCACAAGCTTTTTCTCTGCTCCATGACATTCGTATCTTGCGCTTAAGCTGTGAAACGCACCGTTACTACCTACCTCAGACTCAGCCAAAACGGTCAAAGCCGCATGCCGAAAGCTTGGACATTTCCGATCAGCACGGCAAGCTTGACCTGCTGCGAGATAAGGATTGAAAGGTTTTTTAACTTACGATAAAAAAATTCTTACAAATTGCAGCGTGATGGGGACGCCCGGATTGGGCGCGTCGCTCGTATTCAGCGTGAGGCGGCCCTCCTGGACCGAATAATTGATCTGCGGCTGAATCACACCGTTGACAAACAGGTTCTGATAGGAACTCAACTGCGGGTCGGAGATTCCCTTGTTCCCGTACATTGTAATTTCTTCCTGATCCGTATAGATCTTATTTCCGTTTGAATAGGCGTTGTAGGCATACACCTCCGCTTTGAGCAGCAGATCCTCTGAATCCTTAATGACGACAGATTCAAGAATAATCATCGCTCCAGCGGGAGGAACATTTGTTGTCGTCAGTTCAAGATGGCCCTCCGTGACCGTATAATTTGTTTTCGGCTGCAAAGCACTGTTTACATAGAGGTTGAAATACGACACTGTGTCCGGTGAAGGGATACCATTGTCCCCATATTCAATCAATTCGTCGCTGTTTGTAAATACCGTTTTGATCCCGTCCGAAACCGTGACATATTTATGATCCGTGACATAAACCGTTTTCCCGTGATTTTGACCGAAGGTAACAAATGTCAGAATGATCGGCTCATTTTTCGGCGGAACGTCTGCGGTCAGAAGCTCCAGCTGTCCCTCCGATACCGCATAATTGACATCTGGCTGCAGGACCCCGTTCACAAACAAATTGTAATAGGAGACGCTGGTGGGAGAAAGAATTCCCTCGTGACCATATTCCGTCAGTTCATCCTGGTCCGTGTATTCCATTTTTACTCCATCAGATAGCGCATTATACTGATAAGTAATTGCCGAAAGCAGCAAATCATAGATCACAGGGATACGCGTTTTGAAGCAGACACTGTCATAGATTTTCAGTACGCTGATCAGAATATTCTCATAAGCTGGAGCTTCGGCCGGCTGGACCAAAACGTCAACATAAGCGTAGGATCTTGCCTCCGCTTCAAGGTCAATCAGAACACTTATCTGTGCGATTTCATTTTCCAATAGGACCGGAACGCCGCAGCAATGGAATTTCTTAACTGAAAAGTCCAAAAATGTTCCTTTAGGGACATCCATGCAGATGTGTTTGACTGCATAAAACGGAATGGGGGAAGACTTCTCTTTCCCCTCGATATAAACAACGATATAACCTTTGATGGAAACGGTGACCAGATTCTTTTCCGTAAGGGAATCCGTTCCCAGGCATTTCTTAGTCGAACACAATACCGTAAAGGTAAGTCCGTTCGGCTCAGATGCGCTGATCAATTTTCCGTTTTCATCCGTCAGCAGACAGATGATGAAAGGCGAATCGCACTGTAACATAATATTGCTCCATTTTTCTGAAAATGATGAAGGGCCTTCTTCGTCTGAATGCCTGCCGATGCTATGTAGCAACAACCCCGAGAGCCCTCGAAGTTGTTGCCCGACCAATTACCTAACGGTTTTTGGTCTCATTCACTTGATGCAATCAGCCGGTGATGACAGGAGCGGTTGTCGACGGGGCAAAGTTGGTGACAGCCAGAGTGATAATCTTTCCCGCTTCAATGGTCGTTACCGCGTCAAAGGTGATTGTTACTGCGTCAGTGGTAACGGTAGTCACCACACCGCCTTCCTGCAATTGGCCGTTGATAAACAGGTTATAATAGCCGTTACTTGCCGCTGCTGCGATAAGGCCGCCTTCAGCGACGGCTGTGCCGGTATCGTCGACCCAGTCCACATCGTCAATTGTATAGGTGGCAGCACCGGTATATCCGCCAACCGGAGCCGTCCTGAAATAGCGCAACGCGGTCGGCACGGCGGTAGTTGTCGGCTGAGAGGCAGTCATTGTCAGCTTCAAAAGTGAAGTGGCCATAATACACCTTCATCATAAATTATTATGCTGAGTTGTCGGACAATTCAATGTCCATTCCAGTATATGAAGTCCCGCACGTATCGTGTTAATTCCGGGCGGATCACTCTCTCCGTATTTGACAAAAAGGACAGCCGTCCATAAGACGGCTGTCCTGCTTTTCGCGATCTCACTCCCCTGCGCAGTGTTCGCAGTCGTGGTCGCAGATATTCAACTCTTTGCCATAGGTAATCCCGTTTTTGTCGTAGTAGTCCTTCACCGCAGCTTTTACCGCCTGCTCCGCCAGAACGGAGCAATGAAGCTTATGGGCCGGGAGACCGTCCAAGGCCTCCACCACGGCCTTGTTGGAAAGGGTCAGCGCATCCGTGACAGGTTTTCCCTTAATCATCTCCGTGGCCATGGAACTGGTGGCAATGGCACTGCCGCAGCCAAAGGTATTGAACTTCACATCGCTGATGATCTGGGTATCCTTGTCCACCTTGATATACATCCGCATGATATCACCGCACTTGGCGTTTCCTACCTCGCCGACGCCGTCGGCGTCGTCCATTTTGCCCACATTCCGGGGATTCTGGAAGTGGTCCATCACTTTTTCACTGTACAGCATTTCAAACGCTCCTTTCAAATTCAGATGATATGTTTCCGCTGTCCATGCTCCAGCTCGTCCCACACAGGAGAGATGTTTCGAAGGTACTCCACGATCCCCGGCGTCACCGCCAGAATGTGGTCAATTTCCTCTTCCGTGTTGTATTCGCTCAGGCTCAGGCGCAGCGACCCATGAGCCACCTCGTGGGGAAGGCCCAGTGCCAGCAGCACATGGCTTGGGTCCAGAGACCCGGAGGTGCAGGCGCTTCCCGAGGACGCGCACACGCCCTCCTGGTCCAGCAGCAGCAAAAGCGACTCCCCCTCGATCCCCTCAAAGCACAGATTCACATTGCCGGGAAGCCTTCGCTCCCGCTCGCCATTGAGAATGCTGTGAGGAATCCCTGTCAGTCCGTCGATCAGCTTATCCCGCAGAGCGGTCATCTTCACCGCGTTTTTCTCCATATTGGCGCAGGCCTCGTCGAACGCCGCCGCGGAGCCCACGATGCCGGGGATATTCTCAGTCCCGGCCCGCTTTCCCCGCTCCTGCGCGCCGCCGTAAATCACGTTCACCAGAGGAACACAGCCCTTTCTGGCGTATAGGACGCCGACGCCCTTGGGCCCGTGGAACTTGTGAGCAGACAGGCTCAGCAGGTCGATATCCATGTTCCTCACATCAATGGGCAAATGCCCCGCCGCCTGCACCGCGTCCGTGTGGAAGGGCACACCTGCTCCACGGCAGAGCCTGCCGATCTCGGGAATGGGCTGAATGGTGCCGATTTCATTGTTGGCAAACATAATGCTCACAAGGCAGGTATCGGGGCGGAGAGCCTCCCGTACCTGTTCCGGAGAGATCACGCCGGATTTGGGGATCTTCAGCAGCGTAATTTCAAACCCTTCTTTTTCCAGCCGCTCCAGCGTATGCAAAATGGCGTGGTGCTCAAACTCTGTGGAGATGATATGCTTTTTTCCCTTTTTCGCCCCCGCCGCAGCGGCGGAGCGCAGGGCCTGATTGTCCGCCTCGCTGCCTCCGGAGGTAAATGTGATTTCGCTGGGATCGCAGTTCAGCCTCTGTGCAAAAATCTGTCGGGCCACGGACAGCTTTTCCGCCGCCCGCTGACCGATGGTGTGCAAGCTGGACGGATTCCCGTAAAAATCCTGAAAACAGGGCAGCATGGCGGCCACCGCCGCATTGCTGACGGCAGTCGTTGCCGCATTATCGGCGTAAACACGCATATACGGTTCCTCCTTCTAATCCATATTGATTTACTATGATTTGAATATATCACAGTTTTCCTACTTGTCAAGTATGATACAAATATTTTTTGTATTTTTTGGGCGAATTGAAAAGCTGCCGCATTCTGGATTCCGTCAGAAACGCCGTTGTAAACTGGTGAAAATGTAAATTTGTCACCCTTTTGTGTTTTATTTTGTCGAACAAACTGATATACTGCTTCATACCGAGTTGAATTTCAGAAAGGATGTCTTTTTCTATGCGTCGATTCCTGCCGCTTTTGCTTGCGCTTGCCATGCTGACATCTCTGGCCGCCTGCGGCGCGGTCTCTCCCGCTTCCGGCGGTTCCGGCAGCGGAAGTGGCTCCGGCGGCTCCTCTGCCGCTTCCTCCGCCTCCAGTGAACCGGAGACCCCGCAGGTGGAGCCCTATACCATTTCAGACCCCACTGTGGAGCCCGCCGGCGACATGGTTGACGGCGTCCCTTACACCGCTTGGGACGGCGTGGTGGAACACTTGTTTTTTCATCCGGTGATTGCCTATCCCGAGCTGGCCTTTGACGGAGACGCCGAGTCTAACGGTCTGGATGACTATATGGTCACCGTGGATGAATACGACAAAATTCTGCAAAGTATTTATGACAAGGGCTATATACTGGTGGACATCAACGACGTGTGGAGCGAAACCACAGGCGCGGACGGCCAGCCCACCATGGTCCGAAATACCCTGTACCTGCCTGAGGGGAAAAAGCCCCTGATTCTCTCCTATGATGACGTAAACTATTATCCCTATATGCTGGAGAACGGCTTCGCCTATAAATTGATTGTGGGAGACGACGGCCTGATCTGGAGCGAGGGCAAGGACCCCCAGGGCAACGAAGTCGTCTCTCAGGATCTGGATGCCCTTCCCATTCTGGACAAGTTCGTCAGGGAGCACCCGGATTTTTCTCCTTTCGGCGCCAAGGGCTGTCTGTCTCTGACGGGGTACTGCGGCATTTTGGGCTATCGCACCCAGACAGACACCAAGAGCTGGACAGCGGCGCAGGAGGCCCAACGGCAGAAGGAAATTGAGGCGGTAAAGCCCGTCATTGCGGAATTGAAGCGCACCGGCTGGACCTTCGGCAGCCACACCTGGGGTCACATCCGCTTGGGCACCAAGTCCATGGCGACGATTCAGGCGGACACGAAGCGGTGGTTCGACGAGGTGGGCAGCCTTGTGGGACCCACTACGATTCTGTTTTATCCCCATGGAGAGCGGCCGGACGGCGACGACTGGAAGAAGACCGGCCCGGTATTCCGGTACCTGCAAAGTCAGGGTTTTCGGGTTTTTGCCTCCGTGGGCATTGAGAGCTTCAGCTATATTAAAGAGGACATCTGCGCGGTGATCTGCGACCGGCTCCACCCGGACGGCACCACCCTGCGACACTCCCGGGACCGGTACCTGCAATTCTACGACGCAAAGGATATCATGGACGTGAACATCCGGCCTCAGCGGCAGATTGACTGGAAATAAATTTTGAAGGAGCTGTTTTCATGACGCGGGAGGAACTGAAAGCCGCGGCGGTCCGGATGCTGGACAGAGCTTACTGCCCCTACTCCCACTTTCCAGTGGGCGCGGCTCTGGAATGCGCCGACGGCACTGTATTTACTGGCTGCAACATTGAAAACGCAGCCTACCCCGTGGGCACCTGCGCGGAGCGCACCGCCATGAGCAAGGCCATCAGCGAGGGTCACCGGGACTTTGTACGCATCGTGGTGGCCGGAAGAAGCGAGGACTACTGTGTGCCCTGCGGCATGTGCAGACAGTTCATGCAGGAGTTCGCGCCCCAGATGGAGGTCATCTGTCTCAACGGCAAGGGCGAGGAAATGTCCCTTACTCTGAAAGAGCTGCTGCCTCACGGTTTCGATCACTCTTTTTTGTAAACCAGTGCGTTTCGTTCTTTGTGGAAGCAGTGCTTTTGTCTTTTTCGGAGATTTGCTTTTTACTAAAATCATTAAACGGGAGAGGCGTCACATCTGTGATGCCTCTCCCATTCATTGCTTGTGTAATATCGATTCTCCAGTCTGTATGCATATCGTCAGCCCGCAGCAAAAGCCTTACCTGCCGAAAAAAATTCGCACCGATAGCGCAGAGCCAATAAACCCCACCAGATCGGCAGTCAGCGCCGCCGGGATAGTATGTCTGGTGCGGGTAATTCCGGCAGCGCCAAAATAAACGGCAATGGTATAAAATGTAGTCTCCGTGCTGCCCAGCATGACCGCCGCCACCCGCCCCGTATAACTATCCGGGCCGTAAGTTTTCATCACCTCGCTGCCTACGGCCAACGCTCCGCTGCCGGAAATGGGCCGAATCAGCATCAAGGGTGTCAAATCCGCGGGAATTCCCACTTTTCCCAGCAGCGGCGCGCACAGTCCGGACAGCCACTCCATAGCCCCGGAAGCGCGAAACATGGCCACGGCAGTCATCAGCCCCACCAGCGCCGGGGCAATGCGCAAAAGCACCGTCAGACCTTCTCCCGCCCCGGCAGTCAACGCACCGTAAACATCCACCCGCCGCCAAAGGGCAATGATTGCTGTCCCCGCCAGCAGACCGGGTACCACCATCGCAGAAGGGCTCATATTTTCCTCCTGCCCAGAAAGGCCAGGGCCTTTGCCACCGTCAGCCCGGCCGTCACGCTCAGCACCGACGACAACCACACTGCCGGCAAAATATCAAACGGCGCCGCGGCTCCGGCAGCGGCGCGGACGGACGCGATCGTTGCCGGAATTATTTGAATAGATGCCGTATTCAGCACCACCAGAAGGCACAGTTCGTCACTGGCAACCCCCTCCTGCCCCCTGGCCATCCGCCGGGCAGCCTGAATTCCAAGAGGAGTGGCGGCGTTTCCCAGCCCCAGCAGATTGGCTGAAACATTTGCAGAGACAGCCGAAAGCGTCTCACTGTCCCGGCTGGCATTGGGCAGCAGCATCCTCAGCAGCGGGCGAAACGCACGCGCTAACTTCGCGGACATTCCGCACCGGTTCATGATCTCCATGACGCCGCTCCAAAGGCAAAGTACGCCCGCCATGGAGAGACATAGTTGAATTGCACTCCCCGCGCCCGCCAGTGCGGCCGCGGAAACCGCTTCCATACGCCCATTCAGCATTCCAAATACTACGGATAGTACGACCATTCCGGTCCATAGAACCGCCATAGCCATTTTTTTACCTCCTTCTATTTTACATCGCTGTGATATAAAAAAAGCACAATGAAATATCTGGAAGCTGTATTTGCATTTTTGTCCTCGCAGGAAGGACAAAGAATTAAAAAAATGTGAATATTTGTAAAAAGGTCGAAAATGAATTGACAAAATATTACATTCTGTGTTATTGTCAGTTAGCCAAAGAAATACAATAATAACCGTGAAAAAGGAGACAAATTATGAAATCAACCGGGATCGTGCGGAAGGTAGACGAATTGGGGCGTATTGTCCTTCCAATCGAGATGCGGCGCACACTTGATATTGCTGAGAAGGACGCATTGGAAATCTATGTGGAAGGTGCCTCCGTCATTCTCAAAAAATACAAACCCAGCTGCATTTTCTGCGACAGCAACAAGGATATTGTCCAGTTCAAAGGCAAGAACGTCTGCCCTAAGTGTCTGCGCGAATTGACTGATTTGCAGTAATTTTTCCTGCGAACTTTCTCCGCCTGCCCTCCCTGCCGATGCGGATTGTCTCCAAGGCCTTACGCCCGGAGGCAAAAGCAAAAAAGCAAGGCCGGCATAAGTGTCGGCAGCTGTCAACTGAGCGCAGCGACAAAAGCCGCCGCGCTTTCAAACTGTCAAGAAGCCCACCTTTTGTATGATACAAAAGGTGGGCTTCTGCGGTGCTGATAAAAAATTGTCGTAAAAGGTCACTTATTTGCCGCGTGGAAAAAACTCAACTTTGCCCGTAATAGGCGTTGACCCCGTGCTTGCGGAGATAGTGTTTATCCAACAGCTCCCGCTGCATAGCACCCCGCCGCGGCTCCAGCATCAACGCGTGGAAATCCATAAAGGCGACCTCCTCCATGACGACGGCGTTGTGGACGGCGTCAAAGGGGTCGCTCCCCCAGCTGAACGGGCCGTGGCTGTTGACCAGCACGCCGGGAACGGCCGTCGGGTCAAGTCCACGCTCGACAAACGTCTCCACAATGACATTGCCCGTATCCCGCTCGTAAGGGCTATTTTTGTCGTCGGGTGAACCGATCTCCGCCGGCGTCATGAACCGGGTGCATGGAATCTCACCGTAGAAATAGTCGCCCTGCGTGGTACCCATGGCAGGAATACCCCGTCCGGCCTGCGCAAAGCTGGTGGCCCAGCGCGAGTGGGTATGCACAATGCCACCCAGCTTTTCCCACGTCCGGTACAGCACCAGATGGGTTGCCGTGTCGCTGGAGGGCTTATAGAAACCCTCCACCACGATGCCATCCAGATCCACCACCACCATGTCCGCGGGTTTCATGTCATCGTACTCTACGCCGGAGGGCTTGATGACCACGAGGCCGGAGGCCCGGTCGATCCCGGACACGTTGCCCCAGGTAAAGGTCACCAAATTGTGCTTCGGCAGCAGCAGGTTTGCCTCACAAACCTGCTGCTTCAGTTCTTCCAGCATAACAGGCCTCCTTATTTCAATTTCCAGGCCAGCTCATTCCAGAACAGCTCCTGCTTGAGTTTCTCAAAGGTGGTGTCGGCGGTGATATGGACAAACTCAATGCCCATGATTTCGCACCAGTCCTCCATCATCTGCGGGGTGACCTGCGTGGTCAGGACACTGTGGTGGGCGCCACCCGCCAGAATCCAGCACTTTACGCCAGTGAGAAGATCCGGGGCAGGCTTCCACATGACCCGGGCAACCGGCAGATTGGGCATAGGCAGTGTCGGCTTGATACACGCGATGTCCTGCACGATCATCCGCATCCGGCCGCCCATATCGACGAGGGAGAAGACGCAGCCCTTACCCGCTGCCCCCTCGAACACCAGACGGGCAGGCGGTTCCTTGCCGCCGATGCCCAGGGGATGAACCTCGATGCGGGGCTTTGCCGCCGCCACGGAGGGGCAAACCTCCAGCATATGGGCACCCAGAGAAACCTCTTTCCCCGGCTCAAGATCATAGGTATAGTCCTCCATAAAGGCGCTGCCGCCTTTCAGCCCCTCACCCATGGCCTTGACCACGGCGGTCATGCCGGAGACCTTCCAGTCGCCCTCAGCACCGTAACCCATTCCGTCTGCCATGATGTTCTGGCTGGCAAGGCCGGGCAGCTGCCGCATTCCGTACAGGTCCTGGAAGGAGTTGATAAAGCCCCGGGCTCCCTCCCGTTCCATGATTTTGCGAATGGCCAGCTCCTCTCTTGCTTGGTAGCGGACGGAGTCCAGATCATTGGTGGCAAAGTCGTAGCGGTCCCTGTACTCCGCCAGCTTTTCGTCAATTTCGGTCTCGGTGACGGCGTCCATCACTTCCACCAGATGACCCACGGGCCAGTAGTCCACCTGCCAGCCCAGCTTGATCTCGGATTCCACCTTGTCGCCTTCGGTAACGGCCACATCCCGCATATTGTCGCCGAAGCGGATTAGCCGCAGCTCTTTGGAAAAGACTGCGCCCACGGCGGCGCGCATCCAATCTCCCAGCTCCTTTTGAACAGGCGTGTCCTCCCAGTAACCCACTACGATTTTCCGGGCCAGCCGCATCCGAGCGCCGATGAACCCGTGCTCCCGATCGCCGTGAGCGGCCTGGTTCAGGTTCATAAAGTCCATGTCGATCTCCTCGTTGGGGATATGCCGGTTATACTGGGTGGCAAAGTGGCACCAGGGCTTTTGCAGCAGACCCAGCCCGTGAATCCACATTTTGGACGGAGAAAAGGTGTGGCACCAGGTAATAACGCCGGCGCAGCGGTCGTCCGCGTTAGCTTCCTTCATGACCCTTGTGCACTCCGACTCGGTTTTAACGGTTACCTTGTAGACGACTTTGCAGGGAATTTGTTCAGCGGCGCTGAGTTTTTCCGCCATTTCCTTTGCGCGGGCCCTCACTGTTTCCAGAACCTCCGGGCCATACAGAAACTGAGAGCCCACAACAAACCAAAATTCATAATCCTTCATCATGAAATTTCCTCGATTCTCTTATTTTAAAACGGCAGCGGCTTTTTCAACGACCAAACCCGCCTTGAAGCGGCGCAGGTATGCGCTGAAAGCCGCCACGTCCTCAGCAGCCGGCTGCGTCGTGTGCACCACGACGTCACGAAACACGCGATTTTGGAGAAAATCTTCCAGCGTCTCACCTGCGCAGCGGTCGGCGGCATAGGACGCCAGCAGCGCCATACCGTAGGGTCCACCCACGGCGGCAGTTTTCATGGTCTGCACCGGCGTGTTAGTTGCGGCGGCCAGAAACTTTGCACCGACACACTCTTGGCGAAACAGGCCCCCGTGGCCCATGAGGCGATCCAGCGCAACGTGTTCCTGCGCTAAAATGTCCATGCCCACTTTCAGCGTGGCCAGTGTGGCATACAGACTAGCGCGGCAGAAGTTGGCAAGGGTAAAGCGGCTGTCTGCGGAACGGAGCAGCAGCGGGTGGCCTTTCTCCACTCCGGTAATCGGCTCGCCGGCCAGATAGTTGTAGAGCAGCACCCCGCCGCAGTCCGGTTCTCCCTCCAGTGCCTTCCTGTAAAGGAGGGGGTAGAGTGCGTCCGCTCCCCCGGACGCACCCATTGCCGCTGCAAGCTCGCCCAGCATCCCGACCCATGCGTTCATATCATTTGTGCAATTGTTGCAGTGTACCATGGCGACCGGAGCCCCGGCGGGGGTGGTCACCATATCAATCTCCGGATAATAGGCGCTCAGCGCCTTTTCCAGTACCACCATGGAGAAAACCGACGTTCCGGCGGAGACATTTCCGGTTCGTTTCGCAACGGAATTGGTTGCGGCCATGCCGGTGCCGGCATCGCCTTCCGGCGGGCAGACGGGAATACCGGGACGCAGAATACCGGTGGGGTCCAGCAGCCTGGCGCCCGCTTCGGTCAGGCAGCCGGCGCTGTCGCCGGCCAGCAGCACCTTCGGCAGAATATCCCGCAGCGTCCAACCATAGCCACGATCCGCGTTCCGCCGAGCATACTGCGCCAGCTTCCGGGCGTCATAGTCATTGGCGTCGCTGTCGATGGGGAACATACCGGAAGCATCGCCGATCCCCAGCACCTTTTGTCCCGTCAGCTGCCAATGGACATAGCCCGCCAGCGTTGTCAGATAGGAGAGGCGGGATACATGTTCCTCTCCGTTGAGAATTGCCTGTTCCAGATGGGCAATGCTCCAGCGCTGGGGAATGTTGAATTGAAACAGCTCCGACAGTTCCGCCGTAGCCTGAGCGGTGGAGGTATTCTGCCAGGTACGGAAGGGCGTGAGCAATTCCCCCGCCTGATCGAACGGCAGGTAGCCGTGCATCATGGCGGAAAAGCCAATGCAGCCAACGGTGGTCAGCGGTACGCCATACTGCCGCCGCACATTCTCCGCCAGATTCCGGTAACAGTCCTGCAGACCGCTCCAGACTTCCTCCAGCGAATAGGTCCATCTGCCGTTTTCATAGGTGCTTTTCCAGTCGTGGCTGCCGGAGGCAACGGGTGAAAAAGTAGCGTCAATTAAAACCGCTTTGATTTTTGTGGAGCCAAGCTCAATTCCAAGCTGCGTTTTTCCGGAGGCAATGGCCTCCCGGATCTCTGATTCTTTCATAATGCGGCCCCTTCTCTCATTTGCTGCGGTTTTTGAGAAATGCGAACACACTCTGCAAAATGATGAAGAAGCACAGCAGTGCGGCGGTGGCAATGTTGGCCCAGCTGGAGAGCAACTTGCCGTTGGTGGTCACGAGGGTGTTGATGGTACCCGTAATCAGCACGCCGAACAGCGAACCGATCACATTCCCCACGCCGCCGGTCAGCAGGGTACCGCCGATGACGGAGGAGGCAATGGCATCCATTTCGAAGCCGCGGGCCTGCTGCACGGAGCCGGACATGGTATTCAGGCAGTAGCAGATACCGCCGATGGAGCACAAAAAGGACGAGAGAATATAAGCTCTCATTTTCGTGCGCCTGACATTCAGGCCCATCATGACGGCAGAGCTTTCGCTGCCGCCGACAGCGTACAAAGAGCGGCCGAATTTGGTGTATTTCAGCACCAGGAAAATAACGGCGACTACCAGCAGCGCAATGATAACGGCGGGGCGGATGTAAGGAATCTGCAGCTTGCCCTTGCTGTTGGTATAGCCAAGGAACGCAGGCAGATCGATTTTCTGGTTGGCCCAGGCATAGAAGGTTGCGTTGGCATCCTGCGTGATGGAGATTTGATCCGTGCAGATCACAGCCGTCATGCCGCGGGCAAAAAACATACCCGCCATGGTGACGATGAAAGGCTGGATTTTCATATAGCCGACCAAATATCCCTGCACCGCGCCAAACACCACGCCGATCAGGAGTACGGCGATCAAAAGTGGAATACAGGGCCAGCCCTTTACACCCATGCCATAGGCCAAAATCATGCAGTCCATGGCGATCAGGGAGCCGACGGAGATGTCGATTCCGCCGGTAAGCATGACGCAAGTCATACCGCAGGCAACACAAATGAGGCCTGCGTTGGTAATCAGCAGGTTCAAAAAGGTCTGTACGTGAGAGAAGCCCTTGTCTGCGTAGATCATGCACCCGATGGCATACATGACCACAAACAGGACGATGGTAATCAGAAGCAGCAGAGAATTGCTGTTCATCGCACGCCTGGTTTGGGGGAGACGCACTTCGGTTTTCATTTTGCGGCCATCTCCTTTTTTCCAGAGGTTTCTGCGGCTCTTGCAGCCAGCCTGCGGGCGGAGCGGGTCTGCATCCACGCCTTGAAGACGGGAGCCTGCACCACAACGATGATCACGACGATGATGGCCTTGATGACCGGTGCCTGATCCGTGGAAACGCCCATGGCCAGCAGCGTGGTGGTGATGGCCTGAATGGTATAGGCGCCGATGATGGAACCGGCCAGGTTGAACTTGCCGCCGCCGAGGGAGTTTCCCCCGAGAGCCACCGCCAGAATAGAATCCAGCTCATAGTTGAGTCCTATGTTGTTGGAATCGGCAGAATAGATACGGGAGGATGCCACAATCCCAGCGATTCCGGCGCACAGGCCACAGATCAGATAACAAAGAAAGCAGATTTTGCTGGAGCTGATACCGGAAATGCGCGCCGCACGGCTGTTGATGCCTACGGACTGGATGTAAAGCCCCAGTGCGGTCTTTTTCAGCAGCAGGGAAATCACTGCAATTACTGCAATTGTTATGAAAATAGCGGTTGGAATTGGAATTCCCGGAATAAAGTTTCCCAGATATTTATATGGCTCATAGCGGATATAGGTAATCTGGTTATCACACAGCAGCAAGCCGATGGCGCGGGCTGCTGTAAACAAGATCAACGTAGCCACCATAGGCTGAATTTTCAGTTTGGATACCAGAAGCCCGTTGAAAGCGCCGCAGACACCCCCCAGCAACACGCCGAACAGCATGCCCACGATCATGGGAACGGCCAGTTCCGTTGTGCTGTTGACGCCGTAACCGGCCAGCATCATGCAGCAGCCGCAGGCGGACAGACTCATGACGGAGCCCACGGAAATATCCGTGCCCGCGGAAACGGCCACCACCAGCGTCTGTCCCACAGCCAGAATGGCTATTTCACTGCCACGGTTCAGAATGTCTACCAGCCGGCCGTATAGTACGCCGTTTTTAATGGCAATGGAGAAGAAGTCCGGGCTTTTGATGACATTGATCAGCAGCACCAGAATCATGCAGAACAGCGGCAGAAACAATGTCTTATCGGTCAGTTTTTTCAGGCTGCTCATTTCTTCTCGCCTCCTGCAATCGCAGACATGACACTCTCCTGCGTCATGTCGCCTTCGATTTCTCCGACCTTTTCGCCGTCGCGCATAACGCACATCCGTGTGCAGGTGCGGAGCATTTCTTCAATTTCAGAGGAAATGAACACGATGCTCATGCCCTCGGCGGCAAACTGGAGCACCAGTCTTTGAAATTCGGTCTTAGTGCCGATGTCAATACCGCGTGTGGGTTCGTCCAGAATCAAAAAGTCCGGGTGGGTACACAGCCACCGCGCCAGAATAACCTTCTGCTGGTTTCCGCCCGAGAGCTGGTTGAGGGGCGTCTCCCTGGATGCAGTCTTAATTTTCAGTAAATCGATGAAATGATCGGCCATCTCTACCTGTCTGGCCCGGGGAATTCGTTTGAATATACCGCTTCTGGCTTGAAGGGCCAAAATAATATTTTCCTTGACAGACAATTCGCCGATACAGCCATCCGCCTTCCGGTCATCCGGCAAAAAGCCCATACCGACCTTGATGGAATCAATGGGAGAATTGATTTTTAGCGTTTTCCCCCTCATTTGCTCCGTGCCGCTCTGGGCCTTATCAGCACCGTAAATGCACCGAACCATTTCGCTGCGCCCGCTGCCCAGCAGCCCGGTGACGCCGACCACCTCGCCCTTATGTATTTTAAAGTCAAAGGGCTTGATCGTGCCTTTGTGGCTGAGATGGTCGGCATCCAACACGATCTCATCGCTGACGGAAACACGTCCCTCCGGCTTGATGGAGGCCAGATCATCGAAGTCCTTGCCCAGCATAGCCGCCACCAGCTTCACTCTGGGAAGCTCTGAAACGGAATACTCCCCTACAAAACGCCCGTTGCGCATGACGGTGATTCGATCGCAGATTTCATAGACCTGTTCCAGAAAGTGAGTGACAAACACAATGCTAACGCCGCCGTCACGCAGGGTGCGCATCAGCTTGAACAGCTTGGCGACCTCCTTGTCATCCAGTGAGGACGTGGGTTCATCCAGAATCAAGAGCTTACAGTCCATGTCCACAGCCCGGGCAATCGCGACCATCTGTTGGATGGCGATGGAGCAGTTTTCCAGCGTTGTGGTCACATCCACATGGATCTCCAGATTGTCCATGATCTTCTGCGCACGCTGGTCCATCGTCTTCCAATCCACCGTGTGAATCCTGGTCCGGGGCTGTCGTCCGACAAACAGATTTTCCGCTACACTCAGGTTGGGGCAGAGGTTGATTTCCTGATAGACGGTGGCAATGCCGATATTCTGCGCGTCCTGCGTGGAACGGTTCCAAATGTTGCCCTCTGCGCCTTCCATGCACACCTCGCCAGCGTCCCGCTCATAGACGCCGGTCAGACATTTGATAATCGTCGATTTTCCTGCACCGTTTTCACCCATCAACGCGTGAACTTCGCCCTTTCGCAGCGTCAGCTGCGCATGATCCAAAGCTGTCACTCCTGGAAAGGTTTTGGTGATATCACGCATTGTTAACAGTACTTGTTCCTCCATTGCTGTTGCTCCCTTTTTATAATCTGAAAAGGGTGGCTCCAAAATTAGGAGCCACCCTTTCCCTGTCACGTATTAGTAGGCGGCGTCAACAACATCCTGCGTCACATGCACCAGAGGCTCGGTAACATCCTTACCCGCATTGTTGGTGTAAGCAATCTCGGTCAGACCTTCCTCGGAGACATACCAAGGCTCTTCCATGTAGGTCTTCTTATCGACCGTTTGACCAGCTGCCAGCTTGGAAACAATGTCAGCGCAGAAGGGACCCTGCAGGGGGTTGCACTGGAAATCGGCATTGATCTTGCCGGCCAGCACATCCGTCAGACCGGCGGTGCAAGCGTCGAAGGAGACCAGGATCACATCACCGCCCACGCCGTAGCTGATACCAGCGGCGCTCATGGCATCCTCGGCGCCGAAGGCCTCGTTATCATTTTGGCAGACAACCACGTTGAACTTACCGGCGTAGGACTTGCAGTAGGATTCCATGACCTTCTGGCCGCCCTCCTGCGTGAAGTCGCCGCTCTGGGAGTCAATGATATTCCAGCCGTTCTCATCGGCAAGCTTCTTGAAGCCGTTGGTACGGCCGATCTGGGCGGAGGAACCGGTGGTACCCTCAATGACCAGAACATTCAGCTCGGAGATGCCCTTCAGCTTGGCATAGTCCCTTAACCACGCGCCAGCGGCCAGGCCCTCGTTTGTGAACTCGGAGCCGACCCAGGAGATGTACTTGTCGGAGTCGTCTATGGTACGGTCAATGACGATCACAGGGATTCCGGCGTCGTCGGCCTCGGTCAGGACCGTGTCCCAGCCGGTGGAGACAATGGGGTCAATGACTATGTAATCAACATCCTGCTCGATGAAGTTCCGAACCGCCTCCAGCTGCGCGGCGGAGTCGTTGTCGCAGTCCACAAACTGCAGGTCGAAGCCATTCTCTTTGGAAAACGCCTCCTGCACGGACTTGGTAGAAGCGGTGCGCCAGTCAGACTCGTGGCCGACCTGTGCAAAGCCGACGGTAATCAGCTGATCCCCGGACCCGGACGCAGCCGCACTGCTTGCGCTACCGCTGCCGCTGGCGGCAGGAGTGCTTGGGGTGGAGCCGCAGGCTGCAAGAGAGGCTGCCATGATCAGAGAAAGTGCAAGTGCCAAAAACTTCTTCATTGTGAATGCTCCCTTTCATCTTGATATTTTAGTATGCATGCGTGTCTCCAACACGCGGAGCCGTAAGTTTGGGCGCTTAACTTTTATGTAAATAATTAGTTCTATTTTTCCTTGCGCCTTTAGTTGGAGTTTAGCACTATTGCACAAATATGTCAATTACAACCGCAGGTACGTAAACGATTTTCCGCATATTGTCCAATAAACACCGCAAATTTTTAGATAAATAGTAAGGCACCCGCTTGGTTATACGCTAAATTATTTTCTTAATAATTTGTTAAATTTAGTTGTATGCATTGCTATTTTATATAAATTTATATATAATGCAAAGAAAGAAGCTTATGTCGTATATTATAGATAAAGGAATTGAGGCTATGACTGTTACTGCAAAAGAGATTGCTGAAAAGCTCGGAGTTTCCCCCGCCGCTGTCTCGCTGGCGATGAACGGAAAGCCCGGGGTAAGTGTTGCGACCCGAGAAAAAATTCTGGCAGAGGCTGTTCGCGTGGGGTATGCCAAGCAAACCGAATCGGCTCCGACTTCCGCCCAAAATATTCGCTATGTAATTTTTCTGGACGGCGGATCCACCGTGAAGGAAACGTCCTTTTACTCGATTGTCTTACAGGGTATTGAATCCAAAGCGAAGGCATATGGCTATAACGTGCTGATCAGCTACTTCGATGCAAACGGAAATTGGGATGAGCAAATTGCAAGCATCTGCAAGGATGTCGCGGGGTTAATTGTTCTGGCCACCGAAATCGAGGATCGGCATATTCGCAAAGCCATTGAACACGGTCTCGGAAAGCAGCCAATTCCCGTGGTGCTGGTGGATAACGCCACCAGTATGGTGGATGTGGACTGCGTTGTAACCGACAATCTTGGCGGCGCGTATCACGCGGTTATGTATCTGCTGAACAAAAATCATCCCGATGTGGGATACCTTCGCTCTAAAAGCCGCATTGACTCTTTTGATGAGCGCGAATCCGGCGTTATGAAAGCGCGCCGGAAATTCGGCATCAGCGAGCATACGCCGCTGCAGCGCATCTATGTCGGTATTTCTTCCGAAGATGCGTTTTATGATATGGCTAAATGGCTCGACGACGGCGGCAAGCCGCTCTCCGCCTTTTTTGCAGACAACGATATTATCGCGGCCGCCTGTATCCGTGCATTTAAGTCAAGAGGGTACCGTATCCCGGAGGATGTGTCCATTGTCGGATTTGACGATATGCCGGTGTGCACGATGGTTGACCCGCCGCTCACGACAATCCGGGTTATGAAAAGTCTGATGGGAATAACCTCAATGGACATGTTGTACCAGCGGATTCAGGACGGTGCGCACGCGTTGTCCGATGAGAGAATCGGCGTGCTGCGCACAACGATTTCCACGCACCTTGTAGAGAGAGAAAGTGCCGTCAGTTATCATTCCGAAAAATAAAATCAACAGCAAAGAACAGGCTGAAAATTGTTTCTTCAGCCTGTTCTTTATGCAATTCTTTGAGTCAGAGACTTACTCCTCCAGATCTCTATAGGCAGCCGTCATTTCTAGGTGCTTGCTCAGATGATTTCTGCCTTCCAGCGTGATTTTAGACTGATCCAGGCCGGACGACGGGCCGGAGTCTGCGGATTCGTTCCGGTCTGCGTCGTTCAATTTAATATAGTGTTTCTCCTGCATATTCGATATTGCGGAATCAAACTCGTCCTTCGAGGTTCCCAGCTTTTCATAGTATTCCAAATGCGGCATTTTGCCTTTTGACATCTGGTTCAAGATGCTAAACTCTAACTGTTCCGATGATATCTTCATTACCGACCAACCTTTTCTGCATGATTTATACCACTAGTTTGTCCCATGTCATAAAAAATATTTTAAAAAAGCGCCGCGGGAGAATTCCCGCGGCGCATCAAGGCATTTCCGGATCTTTTTATGAACGGTTACAGAATCAGCCGGTGAATTCCTGCGTCCAGTAGTTTCCGTCTGCCACATATCCCACGCCGATCTGCGTATAGGAGGCGTTGAGAATGTTGGCCCGGTGACCGGGAGAATTCATCCAGGCGTTCATAACCGCCTCGGGCGTAGCATAGCCCATGGCAATATTTTCGCCTGCGGCACGGTAGCTGATCCCGAAGGATTTAAGCATATCGAAGGGAGAGCCGTAAGTGGGGCTTTCATGAGCGAAGTAGTGGTTGTCATGCATGTCCTGGGACTTGACCCGTGCCGCGTTGGACAGCGCCGTGCTGAGTGTCAGCGGCTGCAGACCATTGGCGGCGCGCTGCTCGTTGACAAGCGCCGCGACCTGCTCCTCAAAGCTCTGCTTATCTGCGTTTTGCGTGCTTGAGGAAGCAGAACCGTTCTGATTGGAAGGGGTTGTGACCGGAGCAGACTGTCCGCTGCCGGAAGGTTTGGTCTGATTGCCTGTGTTTGCATTGCCCCCGGTGGGCGCGGACGTGCCGGTATTGCCGGCCGTATTCGGCTGCTGCGCGGTATTATCTGTTTCGTTGGAAGCGGGGACGGAAGCCGTCGTATTCCCACAGCCCGGCAGGGTAATACCCAAGGAATTCAGATTGATGCCGCATTTATTCAGGAAGCTGTTGATGCACTGCATCAGTGTGTTTCCAGACGCCTGAGAGACTTTCGTGTTACATGCGGTCTGAATGTCAGCGGTATTGCATCCGCTGGAAGTCGGGGCAGATGCCGCAGCAGGGGCAGAGCTGTCCTGAACGGCAGATTCGGGTTTTGCTGCGGCTTTCGTCTCCGCTGTTTGCGCGGCAGTCTTTGTCTCTGTGACTGCCTTTTCGGAAGGAGAGGCCGTCTTTGCGGCAGCGTCTGTGTCGCTGCTTGCCTGCTTAGAGACTGTGGTCGGGCAGGAACTCTTGTCGGCAGCGGCCTGAACGTTCGCTGCACTCTGTTTGTCGGCGGTATCCTGCTTTGCGGTATTCGGACAGGTCTGGCTTGTTCCGGCCGTATCCGTCTGGGTTTCGGCATATTCCTTGGAACTGTCGGAGTTTTGATCGGACGGACAATAGGAATACAGATTTCCAAGCAGTGATTTCAGATCAGAACTGGACAGAACTTTGGAAGAATCCGAACCGTACGGGATGGTAGCACCGCCGGAATCGGATAAGCAGTTTGAGCCGCCCGCATTCGAGAGAATGGTGTTCCAGTCAGTGCCACTTCCAGGGCAGGATGTTCCGTAGTAGGTAAAGCTCTGCGCCGAGGCACTTACCGTCAGGCCGGCCGCTAGGATTGCTGATGTAAGGACAAAGATGAGTTTGTTTTTTACGTTTTTCATTTTGCCACCTCCGTGCAACTATTGTAACTGATTTGTAACTTTTTGCAATCTGTAAATGTTTCCATGGCATCCTCTGTATGGAAGATGGGCACGGAGCCCGAAAAACACCGGCAGCCGCAAAAAGCGGCTGCCGGCATCGAATCTATTTTTCGATACAGTTTACGGTGCTCCGAACAAAACGGTCATACTGTAGTCTATTCCTATCCCAGACGAGCTGAAGTCCACATTGATGTTCTGGAAAATGATACGCAGGCGGTATCCGTTCTGCTCTGTGTCCAGGGTCAGCTGTTCTGCAGGTAACCCGTTCATGGTATCGGGAGCCGCGTCAATAAGCGTTTTGGTAAAATCGTAAAGATCCGTCCCAACCAATTCTGTGCCGTCCGCTGCCTGAACGGATACCCGGACATCACGGTCGGAGATACGCGATGCAGACATACGATACGCATTGTCCCGAACTGTGAATGAGCTGAACTGGTTATCCAGATCATACCGGCCAGAATTTAAATTGGCGGAAATATCATAGCCGGAAATAGGCATGGGAGCATTGGGCGCTATAGAGAATTGGCTATATTTGGTGTTCGGGTCATACCCGGAATACGTGGAGTCAAACCCGAACGTTGTCCTCATATCTTCGTAAAGCTCAAAGTCATGCGGGAGCCATGAAAGCTGATCCAGAGCGGCATGGCCCTCCAGATACGAGAGAATGCTGGTGGTTTCCTTTTTGGTTTCATCTGAAGCATTGGGTTTGGGAGTCAACACGTCGCCGCTGAGCATCCCCTCCGCTTGAAGAATACGCTCCAGCCGGCTGATCTGACTGTGCCGGGATACGCTGAAGGCATCCACGGGAGGGATGATGGAGATGACCGCAAAGCCTGCTGCCAACAGGGCAATCAAGCGGTTTCCGGTAACAGGGCGAATGCTGAGTATAACACCGATTGCAAGGGAGAAAATGCCGAACAATGCCAAATAGTACCGGGACTCCGTGACACCGTAGGCCCGAAGACGGATGCCGACGGAAACCATCTGCAGGATCACGATCGGGACCAGCGTCTTTGGAAACAGCTTGCGGTACCAGACCGCAAAACGATTTTGCGCCAGGCTGGCCAGCACAAGCAGAATCAGCCCCACCGCCGAATATGCAAGAATCAGAGGGCCCAGTTGCCCCGAGGGCCATTTGTGGGTCATGAGAATTTTGACAAAGTAGGCGGCCAGAACTGCGGTATATGCTCCCATCAGCGGGATGGCAATATAGGAGATCAGAATCTCCAAAAAGCGGGGATACTTACCTGCGCGTTCCTCCCGCTGAGTGTCCTCTTCACGACCAAATTCCGGAAGAAGGGAAAGGTCGCATATGCCTGCGAACAGGAACCACACCACAGACAGCATATAGCGATATACGACACTGTCAACATGAAACAAAAGGATGTCCACCGCGCTTATTATGGCTGCAATACCGCCCGAAAGCACGGCGGCATACAGCGCCGATGTGAAGACGGCCTTGAAGTGGGTCAGGGCGACTCGATTAAAGTCTGTCTTTCCGTTTACAGAGGGCAGCCAGAGAATCGCACAGATCAGTGCAAACACAGCAACAGCTGAGCGAACGCCAATTTCGGAGCCGATTCTGGGGGCGGGCCGCAAAAGAAAGAAAAATCCCACCGCCAGCACCGCCGATACGATGTGAGCCGCAGCGCGCAGAGCGCCAAGCTTTGAAACATTTTCCACTGCAAACTGGGCGGCCATGGACAAAACCGCTGCAACCAGAAACGTAAGCGCCAATTTTTCCAGAATCAGAGGCGGAGTGTTGCGCAGAAAAATCACGTAGCAGGAGATGGCAGTGATTCCTGCCAGACAGAGAACTGTGAGTGGAAATCGGGCAATTGCCCGCGATAGGTCTTTTCCGGTTGTTTTGATAAATCCACCGAACTGTTTCATCAGATACCTCCTGTTAGACATGTTTATAGTATATACTGATTGGACCAATTCAGTCATTGCGATTCTCGGTTTATCCCCTGGGACGCCGCCTTGAGATAAGCCCCTTTGATAACTTACCGGAGAAAGTCGTGTAGTTGGCAGACTTTCCCCGGTAAGATGCCCTGAGGAGGCTTTGCTTAGACACCATTACGGCCGATGGTTATGTTACGGCGTCAGCGCGGTTTTTGACGGCCGGTTGGCTGTGGATAGCGGTAGATTTCCCCGCGGAAATTCTCCATAACGACCTCCCGGTCGTCTTTGGAGAGGACATAGTTGTAGTTGATCGGGACCTTCCCGCCGCCGCCCGGCGCATCGATCACAAATTTCGGCACGGCGTAGCCGGAGATATTCCCGGTGAGGGCGTGCATGATTTCAATTCCCTCGTCCACGGTCGTGCGGAAGTGTCCGATGCCGCGGGACAGATCGCATTGGTAGAGGTAATAGGGCCGCACCCTCAGATGTACCAGCTTTAAAAACAGTTCCTTCAAAATCTCTGTACGGTCGTTGATCCCCCGCAGCAAAACAGTCTGGTTCCCAAGGGGAATCCCCGCGTCCACGATTGCGGCACAGGCCTTTCCAGACTCAGGCGTGATCTCTCTGGGATGGGTGAAGTGGGTGTTGATCCAGATAGGTTGGTACTTTTTCAGCATCGTGAGCAGCTCCTCCGTAATCCGCATGGGCAGTACCACCGGTACACGTGTGCCAATCCGGATAATGTCCACATGCGGGATGGCGCGAAGCTCAGAGATGATATGTTCCAGCTTTTCTGTACCCATAACCAGCGGGTCGCCGCCGGAAATCAGCACGTCCCGGATCTCTGGATGGCTCCGGATGTACGCAAGCGCCGTTTTCAGCGCCGGCTCAGAAATAATTCGGTCCTCTTCCCCTACGACGCGGCGGCGGGTGCAGTAACGGCAATAAGTAGAGCATTGCAGCGTGATCAAAAACAGCACCCGGTCCGGGTAGCGGTGCACGATGTGCGGCACCGGACTTTCACTGACCTCGCCTAGCGGGTCCGCCATGTCGTCTTCACAAGGGTAGGTCTCCTGTATGGAGGGAACGCAGACCTTGCGGATGGGATCATCCGGGTCATCCGGGTTGATGAGGGACGCGTAATAGGGGGTGATCGCCATACGGAACGCCGAGAGGCACTGTCCCACGTCGCTTCTCTCCGTCTCCGTCATCCCAAGAAAGCCGGCAATCCCGTCCGCCGTGGTAATGCGGTTGGAGACCTGCCACTTCCAGTCGTTCCATTTCGGATAATGGGCGGCATAATCCTTGCATCGTTTCATGTCACCGCCTCCAACCGCAGCGGTTGAGCCCCGCGTTCAGCACGGAGTACACCAGCTCTTTGTACGGCACACCGGAAAACTCAGCCAACATGGGATAGTCGCTATAGCCCGGGGCCAGGCCCGGAAGCGGATTGATTTCGATGAAATAGAGCCTGTTGTCGTCCGAAAGGCGGAAATCCACCCGCGCAAAATCCTGGCAGCCGAGAGCTTCGTAAACCCGGCGGGCGGTTTTTGTCATCTCCTCCTCCTGCGCGCGCGTCAGCCGCGCAGGACACTCATAGTCCACAAAGTTCTGATAGTCCTGCTTCACTCCGAAGCTGTAAATCTGGTAGTCCCGATCCGTATTTTTGCGGAAGACGATCTCCATGGGGGGGAAAACACGCAGCGTCTCGCCGTTTCCCAGCAGTCCGACGGTGAACTCCCGTCCTGCAATGTACTCCTCCGCCAGCACAGGGCCGCCGTAAAGCTTCAGGCTCCGCTCCACCAGCGAGTGCAGCTCCGCTCTGTCGGAGGCCACGCAGGCATCCGGAATTCCTTTGCTGGAGCCCTCCGCGTTCGGCTTCACGATGAGGGGGAAGCGCAGGCCCCCCGTCCGGATGTCCCCTTCCTTCAGAAAAACCCGGGACTTCGGAGTTCGGATGCGATATGTGGAGAGAAGGCGTTTGCAAAGCGCCTTGTCGAGCGCAACGCAAAGAGTTGTCTCGTCCGAGCCGGTGAACGGAATCCCCAGCAGATTCAAAAGCGCGGGCGTCTCTGCCTCTCTTCCTCTGCCGCTTCTGCCCTCGGCGATGTTGAAGGCAATGTCGATATGCGCCGCTGTCAGTTTTTCGGGAAGCGTTTCATCGCACTCCAGCAAAACCGATTGGATTTTGAAGGAGGCCAGCGCGTCGCGGATTGCATAAACCGTGTCCATGCTATCGTACTCCGCCTCTGCGTCGGGAATTTCGCCGTTGGTATTTCGTTTGCAGTTAAAAAGAATGCCAACCACAGGTTGGTGAGACGGGAGCGGAACATCACCGGTTTTTTCTTCCATTTTCATCACATCTTTCTCATGTTGATCTTTAAAGTTTCAATCACGCCGTCAGTGCCTGACTGAAATTCTGCAAATGGTATACAGCATTCTGAGACGTAAGTCAATCCTTTTCTGCATAATCAAAATTTTATAATTATATGGCGTTTTTCCCGCTTTCATGTGGCGTCCGGCCTGTACTGCATCAATCACACTCACCGCAATCAATTCATATCCTGACTCAGAGGTGATTATCTCATGGTAACCTATATGATTCAGCAAGGTGATACACTTTATAGGATCGCAAATCAATATGGGGTGAGCGTACAGGACGTTATAAATGCAAATCCCGGCGTTGATCCGTACAACCTCCATGTTGGTCAAATAATTCGAGTTCCAACTGCTGCAACTAATAATCAGCAATATGTTTACCAGGGGCAGCAAACCACACAGCAGCCTATGCAGCAATTATCGCAGCTTCGGCAGCAGATTACACAGCAATCGCCGCAATCGCCCACTTGTCCAAATGGCAGCCAATCATGCCCCCTCGGTAATATCACGTAATAAGCACCCCGCCCCCTGTCCAGATCGGATGGGGGCGGGGCTTTTACTTATTGGGGCGCCTCTGTCAGGCTGGAGACATTTACAGTTTGATGGTCGTCCGGCTCGCTGAGCGGATGGATGTTTGCGGTACCCTTGTCAGCAGAAACGCTGTCAATATAAATAGGAACGCCCACATGAGTGACATTTGCCATATGCGGTGATGCGCAGATTTCTTTTGCACGTTTCGAATCCATTACTATTCTCCTTGCTTTTATAATAAAATAGAATGAGCGATCGGCTTGTAAATATGCAGGCGGCGGTCCTGTTTCTGCCGGTAAAGTTTTACTTTCCCGTAGCTTACCGATTGGCAGGCTCCGGGAAATATTTGCAGCCGCAATATTCAAATGCGGTGGGCACAATATTGGGCCATTCCAGCCTCAACAAGAAAAATGCATCCAAAATTTTAACCGTGTAGCGATCTTCATTACGCCCATACTACCTTTATGAAAAGAGGATGGGATGTATTGAAGATTCAACGAATTATATTTTTGCTGGCGGCTGTCCTATTATTGGGAAGCGTGGTGGCTCCAGAAACAGTCATTCCCGTGGATTCTCAAGCGGAAATCCCCGCAGCCGGAAAATATATTGCTTTGACCTTCGACGACGGTCCGAGAGCAGATACAACCGCTCGACTTCTGGACGGGCTTCGTGATCGGGGAGCTAAAGCGACCTTTTTTCTGGTTGGTAAGCAAATTGAACCCAATGCCGCTTTAGTAAAGCGAATGAAAGCGGACGGGCATCAAATCGGAAATCATACTTGGGATCATTTGAAAATTCAAGGAGCGTCTTCCTCGGCAGTATTGGAGCAAATATCCAAGACGGACGCGGAGCTTCGCAGCCTGCTTGGTGATGACGAATATTGGGTGCGTCCGCCCTTCGGCCAGATAGATCAATGTCAGGAGGCGCTGTTTACAGTTCCTCTTGTGAAATGGTCCGTTGACCCCTGGGACTGGAAACTAAAAAATACAGATAAGGACGTTGCGGCGGTTCTGAAACAGGTAAAATCAGGGGATATTATTCTTATGCATGATACCGTGCCAGAATCGGTTGACGCTGCCCTGCAAATCATAGACCTCTTACAGCAAAAAGGATATGTGTTTGTTACGGTGAAAGAGCTGTTGCAGAAAAACGAAGTAACACCGCAGCCTTGCGTTATGTATTATTCGGATAAGAGGCACTCATGAAACTGTCCCCGGGGCTTACCAATAGGAGCCCCGGGGACAGTTTTTGTGGTTCGGCAGGCCACTTAAGGATGCTCAATTGCTGGCATTACGATTTGCTCAATCTGTTAGAAATTCTCTTTTTTGTCCGTACCTGTGCCAGTTCAGCCGCTCCGGTCTGATTCTCATTTGTTTATCCATGCGCTTATTTTACCATATCCAGCAATAAATCCAAGAATCAAAGGACTTTGAGATGATTTAAGGCACGGCTGGCTGCCGTGCCTTAAACCACACTATATTGCAGAAAATGATCTTTTAAAAAATGTTTATAAAGGTTCGGGCCGCCAGCAGCAGTGCAAGAAGGAATATAATTCCATACACAACATTGAACCACGTTTTATTCGCATACTCTCCCAAATATTTTTTATCACTGGAAATTTTCCAGACAATTGCGCCAATAAAGGGGAGCAAAATACCGTTGATGGCCTGGGCGGTGACAATCAGAGAGGTGGGAGCGGCGCCCCAAATTGCAACGAGGATAATGGGGGCACCAGCAGAAATGATCATGAACACACGACTGCGGGCAGCCTTCATGTCCTCTTCCTGCCCCGTTGCCTGATTGTACAGCAGCGGCATCAATTCAATGCGGAACATACCGGAGGAAAACGCGGCAGACCAGAGACCGAGGGTAAACAACACGCCGGCATATTTACCCAGAATCGGAGTCAGCGCACCGGCCATATCCTGACACGAAGAGATAACAACCCCCAGCGGGTGGAGATTTGCGGCAGCGCAGATCATAATGGAAATGGTGATAATTGCTGTTACTGAACAACCTACAATCAGATCAAAATGAGCCAGCTTGAGTTTGCTTTCTAAAGGCAACGAAAACTCAGGACTGTCAGAGCTCATATACTTTTTCTTGTGCAGCGCGGACAGGGACACCGGAATATCAGGCACCATTGTAGTGGCCACCATTGCCAAAATGAGCATATACTGCCCCTCCGGAATTTTGAAGGAGAGTCCCTCGGAAGCCATAGTTCCGATACTGGGGGCAGAGCCGATGGCGGTAATCAGAAAACCGGCAACCATGATGAAGACCAAAACCTTGGTGAAATTCTCCAGTAAACCATATTTTCCGATCCAGACCAGCGCAAACCCCAGCGCCACCAAAATAATGGTCCACACAAACAAGGAGACATTCGGGAAGAGCCACTGCATTGCCATGGCTCCGCCAATAAAGTTGCCGGCCTGAAATACGCAGGTACCGAACAGCAAACAGCCGTAGAAGGGAAGAGAAACCTTCTTGCCGTACTGATTATAAACGGAGTCCATAATACTGTTCCCTGTGTGCATGGTGATATTGATGGCCGGCAGCTGGTAGAAAAAGCCGGCAATAGCGCTGAAAATGACCACCCAGAGCAGCATATATCCATATTTAGCGCCCATGGTCGATGCAGTGGTAACAGAACCAGGGCCCACAACAACGGCGGAAATGACAACTGCGGGGCCAATGGCTTTGAGATAGTATTTCCAATCCATCTTCATGCCGGGGGTAGCATTGATCTTTTCTGAATTTTCCATTATCTCGCGCATCCTTCTCTTTTTATTACGTCTGTTTACCAGACATCAATGGAGGGTGGGAATAACAACGTCAGTGATCAGCATGTACCCGGGAGAATGAGCGATAACCAGCTCTGGTTTTGCCTGCATGGCCACGGATTGCGCGGTCACGCCGCAGGCCCAGAATACTGGGACGTCGCCCTTGGCAACGACGGGAGGGTCGCCATAATCCGGATGCAGCAAATCCCGAATACCAATTGCGGCCGGATCTCCAATATGGACGGGCCCGCCGTGAGCATACTCCATAGGCTCTGTAATCTGAACAGCCAAATCAACCAGCTTCTCCGGAATCGGCCGCATACTGACGACATAATTGCCTTTAAAATGACCGTAGGGCTCGCAGGCGATATTCGTATCGTACATAGGTACGCGCTTATTGTGGTCATAATGCGCCATACGAATTCCCGCTTCGAGAAGACGCGCTTCAAAGGTGAGGCTGCAGCCAATCAGCACGGCCGTCATGTCCGGCGTCCACAAATGGCTGATATCGGTGGGCTCGTCGGTCAGCGCCCCCTTACGATATACACGGTACAGCGGAAATTCCTTTGCGATATCCGCGCCCGGCGCAACTGTTTTCGAGATGGGCCGCTCCCCTTGAATGACCTCCAGCACAGGACAGGGCTTTGGGTTCTTGCGCAGGAATTTCAGATACTCGCCAGCCAGATCCCCCTGCAAAATGACAAGGTTTGCCTGAACATAGCCGGGGCAGAGCCCCGCCGTCGGCATTACCAGCCGCTCCTCGGAAAACCGCTCTCGCATCTCTTTTGGGGACGCGTTTTTCCATTCCTTATCCATCGTAAATACCCTTCCTAAAGGAGAATCAGAATTCCGCAATCACACGGGAGGGGAATCCGTCAGCGCCCCGCACCTTCAACGGCAGTGCGGTAAGCTTGATGGTGCTTGCGGTGATTTCCAGCGTGCGGTTCAGATACTCAACCATGATGACGCCGTTTTGGAGGAAGATGTCATGGATGGGAGAGGGCTTGCCATATCCGGTGTCAGACTGGGGATCATCTGGAGAAGGAATGTCCATGGCGATGAAAATGACACCGCTGTCCACCAGATAATGAGCAGCTTCGGCAGTTACCCAGGGCCATTTGTCGTAATAAGCGTTGCTGCCCCATTCCTTATACCAGCCGGTCTTCAAAAGCAGCCGATCGCCCTTTTCAAACGTCACGCCGCAGTTTTTCAGATCCTCCACCGTGATTTTGTCGCCTCTGCCCTTGTTGGAGAAATCAAGCACCTTCGCTTCGCCCACGATAGTCTCTAGCGGGATTTGATCAATGGTAATACCGTCCGCAACCATGTGGGCGGGAGAGTCCATGTGCGTACCGGTGTGGGTTCCCAGCGTGACGGAGTAGCTTCTGCGATGCTCCATCTCAATTCTGCCAATCTGATGAATATCCACGGTGGGATGCCATGCGGAGGGATAGGTGGGCATTCCCTCATGAAGTTCCAGCGTCAAATCAAGAATTTTAGACATAATGTTTCTCCTCCTAATTTTATTAATAAGCCGCAAAGCAGCATATTTTTTGAGCAGCTCAAATTACGCGCGGCACGGGATCAATAAGAGGTGGTCATTGCGCCGTCCATGATAAACGCCTGACCGCTGACGCTTCCATTGGCGGGGCTGATGAGGAAGGCTGCGGTGCGACCGTACTCATCCGTGGACTGATAGCGTCTCTGGGGGAAGGAAGCGCTGTCCCGCTTGGTGTATTCCTCCTCACTGATGCCCAGCTTCTCGCCGCGAATGCCGTTGAGATACTTGATACGGTCGGTATAGATGCGGCCGGGACCCATGGTGTTTACCAGAATACCGTAAGGGCCGAATTCCCGCGCCATGGTCTTGCTCATGCCCACCACACCCATGCGGAAAGTGTTGGACAGGATCAGATTGTCCAACGCGCTTTTGATGGAGGAGGAGGTGCTGTTCAGGATGCGCCCCTCTCCGGCAGCCTTCATATACGGCAGCGCGGCGCGGATGGAATGAACATAGCTGTGGAGACACTTTTCATAGCCGTCCGCCCAATCGTCCTCTGTCAGCGACTCAAAAGCGCCTGCCTTGGGGCCGGGGCAGTGGTTGACCAGTGCGTACACGCCGCCCAGTTGTGCCGCCACGTCATCGATCATTTTCTGGATACTGGCGGCGTCCTTGACGTCATATAGGAATGTATAGGGGCGATTGCCGGTCGCCTGCTCAATGTCCGCCTGGGCAGTTTTCAGGTCATCCTGAAAAGCCTCCGCCGTGCAGATGACGACCTTGGAACCCTCCCGGGCGGCTTCCATGGCGATACCCTTGCCGATACCGGCGGCAGAGGACATACAAACGACAACCTTGCCCTTTAATCCGAGATCCATAATAAAAGCCTCCTAAATTTTATATTTTAATCAGTGCGAAGCTCTGTATTCGGTTTTACTGCTTTTCGGAATGCTTCTTTAAATCCACAACGGGATTTACCAGCGGCTCCATTTCAAAGCCGTTGGGGCCCTGAATCCGACATTCCGCTACATCGCCATCCTGAATGTGGAACGCGCGGGGGGTTCCGGTGGAGAGGATATCGCCCGCGTACCACCCCTGAATCCTGCTGTGCAAAGAGACCAGACGGGCAGGCTTGTGGGTCATGTTGTTGACTACATTTTCCGCATAAACCTCATCGTTGAGAACGGACTGGACATTCAGCTTCAGCACGTCGGGCACCTCGTCGGGCGTCACCAGCTGGGGACCGAAGGAGAAGAAGGTAGGGAAGTTCTTGACGATGGTCAGATAGCGGGGATTTCCGCTGACGAAATCGTTGCCCTTCAAAATGGATTCCTCGGTCATGTCCAGAATAGTGGTGTAGCCAACGACGGCATCCATCCAGTTTTCCTCGGACACGTCCCGGCAGTCTTTTCCCATGATGATGCCCAGTTCCGCCTCGGCAGTGGTTTTCTGAGCTTCCTTCAAAGCGGGGATCTTGATTTCGTCGCCAGGGCCAACCAGCGTATCCGCCTGCTTAAAAAAGCTGCCTGGGAACCCTGTGGGGGCAGCGGAGCCGATATCGCCGGCATGATCCACATAGTTCAGTCCAATGCCAAAAATACGCTTGGGATTGCGGTACAAGGGGCTGTAGACCACCTCTGCCGTGGGAACTAGACCGGGGATGGTCTCAATTTCCGCCTTGCCCTCGGCGTTGTACCATGCCGTAAGGCCGGGAATCTGCCGGGTCTGAATCAGGGACAGCATATCCGTTTTCCATGCGGTGCCCTTATATGCGTTCAGGGCGGCCACCGGCAGGATGCCGTTGATGGCAACGATACCGGCGACTTCTTCGCCGTGCAGCTTTATGGTTGCAAGTCTCATTTCAAAATTCTCCTGTTTTATAATTTTTGCGCAGAAAGTTGCTTTTTCAGCGCGGCGACAGTCTCTGCCAGACGGTGGCAGCCCTCCACGATGTTTTCATAGCTGTTGGCAAAGGACATCCGCAGATAACCCTCGCCGCCGGGGCCGAACACATCGCCGGGAACCATGGCGATGCAGGCATTTTCCAGCAGATAATTGGAGAGGTCGGTGGATTTCATCCCCAGCTCTTTGCAGTTGATGAAAATGTAGAAGGCGCCCTTGGGGCACTGACAGCTCAGACCGGGAATGGCGTTGATGGCCTTCACGGCATAGTCCCGGCGGCGCTGATACTCCGCCACCATCTTGTTGACCTCGTCGCCCTCGTCCCGCAATGCCACCACGGAGGCGGCCTGTACAAAGGAGGGGGCGCAGGTGGTGTTGTGCTGATGGAACTTATTCAATGTGGGAAGATACTCCTCGGGGGCGGCCACATAACCCAGTCGCCAGCCGGTCATGGAATAGGCCTTGGACATCCCGTTCATGGTAAAGGTGCGCTCTTTCATGCCGGGCAGAGACGCGATGCTGATGTGCTTCTCCCCATCATAGATCAGCCGCTCGTACACCTCGTCGGAAATGACCAGCAGATCATTGGCTATGGCGATTTCCGCCAGTCCCTTCAGCGTGGCACCGGAGAGAACGCCGCCGGTGGGGTTGTTGGGTGTAATGATGACAATTGCCTTGGTTTTAGATGTGATTTTAGAACGAATTTCCTCCAAATCCATCTGGAACCCGGTGTCCTCCTTCAGCTCATAGGTCACGGGAACAGCATTGAGCAGGCGGGGCACGTTGGTATAATTGATCCACACGGGATCGGGTACCAAAATCTCGTCGCCCTCCTCCAAAATGGTGGCCAGAACCGCGAACACGGCCTCGGACAGGCCCACAGTTACCAGCACCTCGGCGGGTTTGTAGTCCAAATTGTTTTCCCGGCTCAGCTTGTCCGCAATGGCGGTGCGCAACTCCATGGTGCCAAAGTTAGAGGTATAGAACACGTTGCCCGCCTGAATGCTTTCAATCGCGGCCTTCTTGATATAATCAGGGGTGTCGAAGTCAGGGCGGCCAATCTCAAAATGGATGACCGTTTTACCCGCCCGCTCCATTTCCAGAGCCTTCTCATTGACTTTGCGGATGCCAGAGGGGGCCATTCGATCCATTCTGGCTGGAATTTTATTTTGCATGTTCAGTTCCTCCCTTTGCCGGGTCTTGTACCCCGGTCTGTTTTCTGCTATGATTATAACAATCAATCGTTCGAAATGTAAAATCCGTAAAAGTTGAAACCGTTATATTGATTTTCGTATGGGAGGCTGACATGCTGGATTATAAGGAATATATCTATGCTGTCTATCAGGAGCGCAGCTTTTCAAAAGCAGCCCGAAAGCTGTTTGTCTCCCAACCGTGGCTCAGCGCCACCGTGAAAAAGGTGGAACAGGGTCTTAAGCGGCAGTTGTTCGACCGCGGCACCACCCCTATCTCTCTGACGGAGGACGGGCAGTATTACATTGAAAACGTAGAGCGGATCATGGCGATTGAAGAGGAGATGCGCCAGCACTTCCAACAATTGAGCGCGGAGGGGACTTCGCTCCACATCGGCAGTTCCATGTTTTTCTGCACCTATGTGCTGCCCCGGCTGATGAGTGAGTTCTGCTCCCTCTATCCGCAGGTGACCTTGACCTTTACGGAGGGCAACAGCGCCGCGTTGCTGGAAAAACTGCTAAATGGCCAGTTGGACTTCATTCTGGAGGTGGAAAAGCCCGCCGATTCTCGAGTACAGACCATGGCCTGGGCCTCGGAAGAAATCACGCTGGCGGTTCCCGCCAAATATGAAATTAACAGGGACCTCTCCCAATACTGTTATTCCTTTGATGAATTCCTGAAGCGGAATGAGCCGGGTAGTCAGAGACCTCCCGTCCCTCTGGAGACCTTTCAATCTCAGCCCTTTCTCATGCTCAAGCAGGGAAACGACATTAATCACCGCGGGCTGAAGCTGTGCCAAAACGCAGGGTTTTCGCCAAATGTTTCCCTGTTCCTCACGCAGATGATGACGGCCTATTATCTGGTTTGCGAGGGAAAGGGCGTCACGTTTTTGCGCTCCACGATTCCAGAATACGTAGCCCCAACGGACAGTGTCGTCTTCTATCAATTAGGGGACCCGCTGGCAGTTCGGAATATCTATTTCTCCTATGCCAAGCGTAGTCAAGGTCCCATGCAAAAAACGCTGCTGGAGTTTATGCAGGATAAGCAGCTAATCAGCGAAAGACGATTGGGACTTTCGGAGAGGTAGCTGCAAAGGGACTCATGAAGGAACTGCACATCACCCGAAGTATGAACGGAAAGTCTTGCCAGGCGGATAACCTTGTGAGTATTTCCATAGGTCCGAAAAATCCACCGGACATGATCGACCAACCCATTTACTCTTGTACTTCATGGGAAATACCGTCGCCCACACCCAAAAATGAGACAGCTATGACCGGCTTCCGCCACCTGCGTTCAGTGGCGCAGAACCACTCCAGAGCATCTTTTCTTGAATAAGTGTTACAAGATAAATCTTTACAGCGTGTAACGATTCTGTGTCAGCGCAATTCCACTTTTAGCACGCCGGTCTCTGGCTACGTCTGTGCTTGGTATACAATAAAAAACTTGCAAAATAACGCTCAGAAGTTCCACTGCGTAGAGTACACCGTAGTTTGCAAACATCACTCAATCCATTGCGCTGCAACGATATATTCTCCCCTGCTAAGGGAGCAGTGCGGTTAAACGCAGCAAGGGTTCGAATCCCTCCTTTTCCGCAAAAAGCGCTTAAGAAAACCGCTGATTTTGTGTTTTCTTAGCACTTTTTCTTATCTATTTGATAGGCATTTATAACCACTCATTTTTGAAAAGCTACTAAAAAACACTCTAAGAAATTGAAAAAAACCAACCTGTAAAGTACAAGGTTAAAATACAAGTTTTATAAGTTGATGCGCCACGCATATGCGTGGCGCATCAACTTAGCATAGACGGAGTCAGAGTCCGGCGTGCTAAAAGCTTGTAATCATTGATATAAGTGACGTTCTTGCACTGCTGAATTTCAATTGCAACATTGGCAACCTGAGCAGCGACCTGTGCTTCTGTGGCTCCCTGTAACTGCCGCTGCACAGAATTGGAAAGAGGCGTTTCTTTAAATCCGTCCTCCCGCAGCTTTTGCGCAAACTCCTCGGACGCCTCTGGCGGAATATAAGCCGTATCAGTTGCGGCTCCACCCGCGTGAAATCCGCGGTCATCTGTTCGCGTAACCTGCGTCCCCTCTGGAAAAAAGGGTGGGCTTTCGAATACATATAGCTGGGCCATATGAAATACAGCACAATTAAAAGCGGCAGCAAAACAAAAAGCCAAACCCACCCAGCACGCCATAGGACATGGAGTGATCCCGTTTTGTGCCGTAGCACCGCGTTTCTTCACCATAGTTATGCACCTTAATCATCCCTGTTTTTTGGAATAACCTCATCCGACTGTGGTAAAAGTCCCGCGTCATTTGCCGGATTTCCGATGTTCAAATTGAACCTTACAAAGGTTTTGTCATTGCCGTGAAATGAACGAATCTGCTCAAAATTGTATGGATCTTTTATTTCAAAATGTGCGATCACATTGGAGTCCAGCTGTGTGCAGGTATATTTTATTGTGCATTTTCCGATTCCCAGATACAGATCCCGGTCGCCTGTTTGCTGAAAGTGCAAATACGCATTGGAGAGCAAGCGGTTTCATAGCGAATGTAAGCAGGGAGACACTTACTATCATGCTTTCTACATCCAATCGTGGCTAAACGGAACGTTCTTAAACAGCTTTGCCAGCGTCGAGGAGGCCACATGGCGACAGCGGATGTGGAAACAGGCATGCATGACGGCAGCAACGGCACTGCCATTACAGGCCTTTATGATGTACCAGGGGAGGACCCTGCCTAGGCCTACAGCAGCCCTTTAGCATATATAAACAATATTTTCCAGTGTTTAAGTGATAGGACAAATGAAATTTATAATCAATTAAAACGATTAGGAATTAGAGGAAATACACACGCATTGTGCGGAGATATTGGTATTAGCAAAAGAAAAATGCGGTGGTGGCAAGAAAAAGGCCTACAGTAAGTAAAAAAAGCAATAGGCTAGGGAGCAATCCCTAGCCTATTGCTTTTTTGAGGCTCAATCCGAATCGCAATTTATTATGCAGTCTAAAAGGCCGTTTACAAAGATAAACCGTATGTATTCGGACAAGTCTCTTGTTAGTGACCAGGCAGGGTTTCAAACCCTAGGCCCACTGCTCAAAAGGCAGCTGGTCGGCCTATTGCGTTGGATAATTGAAGTTTCATAAAATTACTTCTGATATCTTCGGTTGTTCTCGCTACCTAAAAAACCAAAAACCGAGATTCATTGTCCAAAAACAATTTTGCCAGCGCTGGATCAAACTGGGTTCCTGCGTTTGCTTCTATCTCACCGCAGGCATATTCATGGCTGTGTGCCTTCCGGTAGGACCGATCGCTCGTAATCGCATCATAAACATCACACACGGAGGTAATCCGAGCTATTAGGGGTATTCGTTCAAATCCAATGCCATACGGATAGCCGTTTCCATTCCACCACTCATGATGATAGGCAGCGGAGTCGTGCGCCAATTGTATTAGATCTGCGGGTATTCCGGAAACAGAGCCATTTGAGATTCGTTTAAAAAGCTTCTCGGCGAACAAAGTGTGCTTTCGCATTAAACTCATTTCTTCTGCTGTGAGTTGATCCGGCTTTGAGAGAATCTCTTCTGGCACCCAAGCTTTTCCAATATCATGATAAAAGGCTGCTTTCCCAAAAAGCTTGTATCCGCCTAATGTTATAGTCTCCGGATATGCACCAGTACGAAGAATCATTTCAGTAATAATATCTACGTAGTGTTTGACATATATTAAATGCCGGATCTGCTCACACGGAAGAGAGCGAATAATCTGACTCACATTAGATTCACTACATAATGTTTGGTACATTTTCTCTTTTTCCTTCTGGTACAATGTGCAAGTATAGACATTTAAACACAAAGGAATTAATACTTGGTTATGATATATCAAGAATCAGCGCTTGTCGTAAATGCTCAGGAATACTTGGATCAAATTGCTTTCCAGCTCCCTCTAGAATTACCCGCAGCGCACATTCTTTACTCTCTTCCAAATAATTGCCTCTGTTTCGTACCCGCTCATAGGCTTCGGCTATCGCAATAATCCTTGAAATGAAGGGGATTTCCTCGCCCTTCAACCCTTTCGGATACCCCGAGCCGTCCCATCTTTCGTGATGTCCAAAAACGCCGTCCGCAAGATCTGCCGAGTCCTCGTACAGGTTCAGAATCCGATAACCCACCGCGGGATGCTGTCGTACTCGTTCTTTTTCCCCCTCAGTTAGCGTCTCCGGGTCCTTTTCGAGAATATCGTTGCTCAGCGCAATCTTGCCGATATCGTGCAAATATCCGGCATCGCGAAGCTTTCGAATTTCGGGTTCAGGAAGCCTCATAGCTGTACCGATTTCTTCGCAAAGCCTGCTAACCTCCTCTGAATGTCTCTTTTCCCTGGGGCTTTTTTGATGGAGTGAACGGATAATACTTTTAATAGCATCTGCTCCGAATCTCTTTCCGGAGATGTTTTTCTCTTTGTACATTTCATTTTCGGCAATCTTTAATGTTTGCTCAAGTATTTGATAGCTTCGAGTTTTTGTACTTACACCAATAGCCATACTGCCGCAGATCATATGGACTTCTTTACGTGAAAACTCAGTTTTCAGCCTATTTGCGATCATCTCGGCGTCTCGAAGCGCAGTCCTAGGTAGCAGAATGGCAAACTCATCACCACCGACACGGGCGGCAACATCACTTTCTCGGCAGTTTCCTTTCAGTACCTCTGCCGCATTTACAATCAGCTCATCCCCCGCGGAATGCCCGAAGGCGTCATTTATCATCTTCAGCCCGTTGAGATCTATATAAATAACGGATATAGGAACATTCTCCTTAGTATCCATCATTTCCATTTCATGTTCAAAGCAGCGTCTGTTTTCAAGGCCTGTCATTGCGTCGTGGCAGCTTAAAAAAAGAATTTTCTCTTCCTCCTGCTTCCGCACGGTAATATCCGTAAACGTGACGACAAAGCCGTCCCTACGTCCGTTTTTCAGTCGAGGCATTGCGCGCCATTCGGCGTCGAAGCAACCACCCCCCGCCCGCCAGAACACGTCCTCAACCGGTTGTCCGGCCATCCCTGCCGTCAGATATTCGGTCAGGGGACGCTCGCTTTTTGAGCGCAGAGTCCCATCTCTGTAGCTATGGCGGATAAGAGACCGAATTTCCTTCCCGAGCATATCTTGGGTGTGCTCAAAGCCCAAAAGGCGTAGGCAGCTTGCATTGCAGAAGGTACAGATGCCCTCAAGATCCGTGCCAAATATGCCTTCCGCCATGGCATCCAGTATTAGCTGCAGCTGATTGCGGTGTTCCCCCAGATCATCGTTTGCCTGTTTTAGTTCTTTTGTTCTCGAAGCCACAGTTTGCTCAAGATTGTTAATAAGAGCCTGCATGTTGTCCGCTACCTGGTTAAAGGCTTCGGATATTCTTCCAATTTCATCATTTCTTATAATCAAGGCTCTTTTATTCAAATCACCGGCAGCGAACTGCTCTGAGGCGCTTAACAAACCGAACATGGGCTTTAGTAGCTTTCGGCTGATCATAAAAAACACCAGAACAGAGAGCAGTCCGGCGATGCAGACAAGGAGCGCAGTTGTGCGAATACTTTGCATCAGCTCCGTTGTCAAAGTCTCTTCAGGAATTGCGGACACGATAATCCAATCTATACCCGGCAGTTTATATTCACAGAAACTTGCAAACAGCCCACCGCTTTCTCCTTCTACAAATTGATTGGAATCACCGGTAAGCAGATACTGCTTGTAAGCCTGTTTAATTGCGGAATTTCCAAGAACATCGGCAGTCTTTCGCTCAAGTGCGCCATCCGCTGCAAACTCATAGTTATCAGCGCCTAAAGAATTGCCAATCAGGTACCTCGAATTATTTTCCATAATAACAACGTAACCGCCATATCCGTCAACGATATTCGTAAGTGTTTTATTCATGTCGGACAGGAGAATGCGCGCGTTAAGGACGACTTGAACCTCACCATTGTCGTTATACACCGGCTGAGCAGCGGAGATGGCCAGATCCTTCATGAAGGAGCATCTGTATACTGCGGAAAACGCCGGTCCTTTAGCTTGAACGGCAGACTGATACCATTCCGCTGCACGAGGATCGCGCGCTTCCTCACTATTTAAAAAAGCACCTGCGGACATATCCTCGTTCACTGTATAGACCCATGATTCATTACTTGTCTCATGATTGCTTTTTGTGAGTTCCATCTTACCGCTTTGATTTCTGCGCGCTGCGAAGTATTCACCCGCTGTCGTGCCGAAGCCGTAGCTGTAGATATAGTCCGAAAAAGAGTGCAGGCTGTTGGTAAGAAACTTGTCGCGGCTCTCGTCGTCCGAAAAGTTTATTACGCCGTCTTCAAAGAGTTTGCTGTTTACGTCGTTCATGTTCAAGGACGACTGTATGAACGAATTAACCCGGTCTTCAATCCCCAAAGTCATTTTTCTCGCAAGCCCAGCTGTGAATTCTTTTCCGGAAACTTCCCAATTTGAGAACACCATGTAGCTGATACCGATTATTGTAATAAGCAGTAACAGAATAAATGTAATAATAAATACCCATATTATTGAAATAGACCTGCGGTTATTTGTGCCATTCAAATGATTCAAGTCTGATTACCTTCTTTTGTGACAATCGTACGTATGCGATGACTGATAACGCCGTGCTATGGGAGACCGTTCACGTTCTTTGAAAAAACGTGAATAAAATCCTCAACTGTCGTAACGGGCCGATGTAACTCAGCAACGGCCTGTGGTTTTATCTCCTTTTCTTGGCTGAAACGTTCAGTTATCCAATGATCGTCTATATAGCTCTCAAAATACTTCCCAGGCGTGAGATGTTTGCAGAATCAGCATCTCACGCCTGCGTTTGTACCGATATTTGTTTTTACCGTTAGTATTTTTTCACGCCGCCGCCCGCAAAAGGTATTGCCGCTTTGGATGAAGCCGTTTGGTACGGGATTTTCCTCATTGGCTCTTCGTCCGGAATCGGCTCATCTTTCCCATCGGCAAAATGTTTATTTAACTTAAATACACTGACACAATCCTTCAAGCTGTCGGCCTGAGCAGAAAGCTCTTCGCTGGCTGCCGCGCTTTCCTCGGCAGAGGCCGCATTGCTCTGAACAACCTGCGATATCTGAACAATCCCCTGATTGATCTGTTCCAAAGCCGCCGCCTGTTCGTTTGTAGCGGTAGCGATTGCTCCGACAAGCTCGCCGGCCTGAGAAACCCCTTCCAAAATTTTGCCCAACGCGCCCGCCGTCTCTTTTGCGATATTCGTTCCGGCATCCACTTTTTGCATGGAAGTTTCGATCAACTCTGTCGTCTCTTTTGCAGCTTGTGCGGACTTTCCCGCAAGATTTCGGACTTCTTCGGCCACCACGGCAAAGCCCTTGCCCGCGCTTCCCGCTCTGGCTGCCTCCACGGCCGCATTGAGCGCCAGAATATTTGTCTGGAAAGCGATATCGTCGATTACCTTAATGATTTTACTGATACTAACAGAAGAAGTATTAATCTCATCCATAGCGCGAAGCATTTCCACCATTTGCGCATTGCCGGAATTTGCATCCCTTTGAATGCTAGCTGCCAGCGTATTGGTTTTTTGCGCGTTTTCAGCATTCAGTGTCGTTTGTGAGGTGATTTCTTCCATGGACGCCGACAGTTCCTCAACGGAGCTGGCCTGCTCCGTCGCGCCCTGAGAAAGTGCTGTACTGGAATCCGCCACCTGCGTTGCACCTGCATCCACCTGATCGGCGGATGTGACAATGGAGGTCGCGAGGTCATGAAATTTTGCCACAAGGTCGGTGAGAGCTTTGCCCATGACATCAAATTCAGATCTTACCGTTATGACAGTGGTAAGATCACCCTCCGCAATTGCCGCAGTCTTTCGAGCTTGCTCGGCGGTACTTTCCATCACCTTATTAAAAGATAAGGCAAGCGTCCCGACTTCGTCTTTCCTGTATTTCAACTGCAAGTCTTCTTTGTTCAGAACTTTGCTTGCATCAATATCACCAACCGCCAGTAACTCGCCAAACGCTGCAAATTTCTGCATGGGGTTGCTGATCATGCCGGATATAAAGCGACTTAAGATAAAAGAAATCACAAAGGAAATCAAGATTACGGCGATCATCAGGGAGATGGAAAAGATTATCGACGTTTTGCTGGCCGCGATGTCGTTTTGCGCAAGGGTGGCGTTATATTCCGTCAGGGAGTCGAACGCTTTGGCAGCGTCGTTGGCAACAGATGCCGCCTGAGACAAATTTGCCATCATATCATCAGAGGTTCCGCCGGATTTGGCAATGGTCAGGGTTGAATTTATTATTTCCAGATAAGTAGAGTATGCGGATTTAACAGCGTCCAGATTGTTTTTGTCCTCATCGCTGGAAATCGTGTTGCTATATGCCTCAAAGTCCGTCTCCATTGCATCAATATAGCCTTCGACTTTTTCGATGTATTGCTCTTTAGCATCCGTGTTGTTCAAATTGAGCTGTAGTCCGCTTGTTGCCTTCCCAAGAGCCATAAAGTCCGTTTCCGCCTGGGAAGCGTATTTTATTCCCATGGTGCATTGATCATAGGTTACCTGCTGATCGTTAGAAAATTTAATCAAATTAAAAATACCTACAATACCAATAACAGTTCCAATAAGGGCAACAATGAGAAATCCGGTTGTCAGCTTTCGTGACACTTTCATATTTTCAAAGCGCTTTTTCATTTTTCTCTTTCCCCGCATTATTGAGTAGTAGTTTTTAAAGCCCCTCTCCAAGGGCCGAGTGTTAAAGATGCTGAAACTTCACATAAAATGTTGCTTTAATCATTGCTTTTCAGACTTCGGACTGATATATGTGATTACATCTGCGCCGAGTCAGTTTCGAGCTCACTTCAATCAGCAGCTTTTCGCAGTCGAGCATAATGTCAGAAACCTGCCCTTCATTGCGTCTTCGCTGCCAACAGGAATGTCCCTCAATAAACCATCACCCATGCTTTCACTTCCTTAGAATTACTTTTGTACGCAATTCGCATTATGAACACTTGAGTAGAACGGTAGCGTGAGTTCAGGCGGCGCAGACGCCGTCAAGCAATACTTGGACAAGACGCACTATGCATGATTCTACTCAGGCATTCTTTTTTGGATCTCCTCCTAGTGTATTTATAATTTTACTTTATAAAACAAATTAGGCAAGCCCTCTGGGATTTAAAAACAAGATATTTGGCCTTTTACCATATACATAATTTCAACCGGGGGGCATCGTATATTTCGTTAGCCTCTTTACATAGTTGCAGAATTTGTGTGTCACACCATAATTTAAATATAAAAGCATTTGCAAAACAACTTATTATGGAAATTGCACATAAATTGACAGAATATTCTTATTGGGTTATAATTGTTTTCGGTAAAATGAAAGTATCGCAAAAGGTCTCGAAAAAGTTAGCACCCCAGATGGCATAAAAAGTGAGCCATTGTCAGCACCTGAAATAACCGCTACCATTAGTTTGTTAAGGACTAAGGAGGTAGCAGAAAGGTGTTAAGAATGGCTCAAGTAAATAATATCAAAGATCTCTACGAAAATGAAGACCTAAGTTTGCGAGAAATTTCCCGAAAGACAGGTCACAGCTTCAAGACTGTCCAAAAGTACGCCTACCAGCTTGACTGGAGCGAGGACAATCTGCCGAATACCGAGCCAACGAGCTATCCGGTGCTGGGAGATTTCATTCCCGTAATTGACGAATGGTTGGAGGCCGACCGCAAAATCCCGCGCAAGCAGCGCCACACCGTTTGGAGAATCTTCTGCCGCCTGCGGGATGAGCACCATTTTACTGGTAGCTATTCCAGCGTGAAGAAGTATGTCCGCAAAAAGCGGTTCGTGATGAATTCCAAGAACAGCGGTTATCTGCCGCTGGAGCATGCGCTGGGCAGTGGACAGGTGGATTTTGGCAAGCATCTCTACTACGACGGCACCGGGCAGGAACAGGACGGCTATGCGCTGACCATTTCCTTCCCCAATTCCAACAAGGGTTACACCCAGACCTTCCCCTCGCAGAACCAGGAATGCCTGCTCACGGGCATGAAGCGTATCTTTGAGCATATTGGCGGCGTGCCGCCTGTGCTGCGCTTTGACAATATGTCCACCGCCGTTGTGCAGGTACTCAAGGGTACAGACCGAATTCTCACGGACGGCTTTCAACGTTTTATGTTGCATTACCGTTTCCGTGCAGAGTTCTGTAACCCGGCATCTGGCAACGAAAAGGGCAACGTGGAAAACAAGGTGGGCTACAGCCGCAGAAATGCCTTTGTGCCGGTTCCGACCATTGTGTCCTTTGACGAGTTTAACGAGTCCCTGTGGGAATGGTGCGAGAAGGATGCCCGGCGCCCTCACTACAAGAAGAAGCTCCTGATTGAAGAGCTTTGGGAAGATGACAAAGTGAGTCTTCTGTGCCTGCCGGAGTACCCGTTCTCAGTATTCCGATATGCGGCACTGACCGTGAGCAAAAGCGGCTTTGTGACCATTGAGACTAACAAATACGGCCTTTCTCCCATGCTGTCCGGTGAAACGGTGCAGGCTAAGATTTTCTATGACCATGTGGCATTCTTCCATGACCACCACCCGGTTGGGCACTACCGCAGGAGCTACAAAACCAACGATGAGGTGTACGACTGGACGCAGTATGTGTCCGTTCTCTGCAAAAAGCCGGGAGCAATTGAACATACCCGCTTCTTCCACCAGATGCCACAGCAGTGGCAGACATTCTTGGAACAGACCAGCGGCAGAGAACGCAAAAATGCGCTTCAGCTGCTCAGCGAGATTGTCTCTGACGGCAATGCCGCCTTGTGCGCTGATGCGCTGGAACTCGCCGGTGAGAACGGCCGCACGGATGCGGACAGCCTCCGGCAGTGCTATTACATGATTGCGAAAAAAGAATACCGGCCTGATCCGCTGAAATTACCCGGCTCTCCGGCGCTGCACTACAATCCCAATCTTTCCGCCTACGATGGCCTAATGGGAGGCGATGCAAATGTCTGAGGAAATTGAGCTGATGATGCGACAGGTGAAGCTGGGCGGCATGGCAAAGGAATGGCGCTCAGTCCAGTTTGAAAACACAGAGCAATATGTGACCGATCTGCTGAAGCTGGAGCTGAAAGAGCGTGAAGCCAACAGAATTAACCGCATGGTGAAAACCGCCGGTTTCCGTGTCCTGAAAATGCTGGATGACTTTGTGTGGACTTCCGCCATTGAACTGCCCAGCGGCTTGACTGCCGAGTACATGGAGGAACTGCAATTTCTCACGCCCAAGGAAAATCTCATTTTTATGGGTACCGTTGGTACCGGCAAAACTCATCTCGCCACAGCCATTGCCTTGAAAGCCTGCCAGGAAGGGCGGCGTGTCCGCTTTTATACAGCGGCGTCCCTTGCCAATATCCTGCTGGAAAAGAACAACAAGGGCACGCTGAACAATTATCTCAGTACGCTGAAAAAAGTGGAGCTCATTGTGATTGATGAGATTGGTTTTGTCCCACTGCACAAGGATGCCGCGGAACTGCTGTTTCAGGTAATTTCTGACTGCTACGAACGCAAGAGCTTGATTATTACGTCCAATCTGGAGTTCTCACAGTGGAACACCGTTTTTGGCGACAACCGCCTGACGGCAGCGCTGGTTGACCGGCTGATCCACCATTCCCACATTGTGATTTTCTCTGGCGAGAGCTACCGGCTGACCCAGTCCATGCAGCGCCAGCGTCCCCGCTGAAAAGGCGCTCCAAAAAGTGAGCATTGGGCCCCGGCCTGTTTGGCCCCGTGGGTCTCCAAAATGTGAGCGTTGGGCCCTGTCCTGTTTGGCCCCTCAAAAGGCCTTGACGCTGCACGCACAAACAAAGAATTAGGTGCTCCAAGGTGCTAACCTTTTTGGGGACCTTTTGCTAACATTTTTACTTGACGAACACATTATAATTTCAACTCAAAAGAACAGAGGATGAAGCCCGTGTGAATTGAATACATAAGATACTTCATTAAAGTAACTCAATGCCATTCAATTCTATCCGCGGCAAAGAAGTTATTTATAAGTCAAAGCACACTCAGTTCCGTAATACACTCTATGGAATCCGAATTGGGTTATCAACTTTTAAACCGCTCTGCAAAGGGTGTGGAATTAACAGAGAAAGGGAGAGAAGCACTTGCCCATATGCAGGAAATAAGCGATGGGTATGACCGAATACTTGAGTTGAATACAGATTACACCATAGGCAAGAAAGAAAGTATATGTATCTGCGCATATCCATGTTTATGCAGTTATTTAAGTCTAGAACTGTCAAAGCTAATTCTGAGTGAACGATATTCAAACACTATGTTGGAAGTCAAGGACTCTTTGGGGTTGGATAATGTAATTAATGGAAGCGCCGACATCACAATTAGCCACTGCGCGGTGGAAGAATTACCGTATTATAAGCGTATACTAAGAAACTTAAATTATATTATTGAAGAGCTTTTTGAAGATAAGATGTGTTGCTATGTCAATACTGATTCTGAGTTTGCAAGAAATGACGGTATAATGCAAAGCGAGTTGCTTTCTGAACACATAGTTATTTCTCAGTGCTGCTTGAAGCAAATCGGAACAACTGAATTTCAGGAAATTTGCGGGCGTCTTACTGTACTTAATCAACCGGATACTGTTAGGCAGGCGGTTGTCAACGGAACTTCCGTTGGAATTGCACCAGGCTGTTCTTTAATTGGAAATGAATCTAGTAAAGATAATGAAATTTTTTCGGTTCCTATAATTGATGCGCCAAGAAAACTTGCCGTATTTATGATTTACAGAAAGAATACCACCAGCAAAGAAAAACTGCTTATCCATGATCTTAAGAGAATTTTAAATTTATTATAACCTTGCCATGTAATTTGAAAAAATTAGTGATAAGATAAAGAAAACCGCTCGTCCGTTGTAGGTCGAGTGGTTTTGGCTTATTAGCTGTTCTCGGCTTCTAAGTACCGTAGATTAAAATGAGTCCCTTATTATTCATAGTACTTTACAGGTAGTGTCAATAGTTTTTCGCAAATTAGGTTTGCAGGCTATAGTTGAATGAGATCCTCCGGCGATATCGGCGTGGGCCATAGCCTCCAGGTGCCGCATATTCATGTACTTCTTGTTGCCCCACTGGGTACCGGCGACATGGCGGAGTCGGGCGCAGACCAACATCAGCGCCGAGTTCCCATCTGGGAAGCAGCCTACCACGCGGGTTCGCCGGCGGATCTCCCGGTTAAGCCGTTCAATGACGTTGTTAGTGCGGATCCGAGTCCAGTGCTCAAAAGGGAAGCCGGCATAAGTCAGTGTTTCCTCTATGGAGTCCTCCACTTTCCTTGCAGCTTCCGGCAGCTTCATGGCCCGCAATGTTTCAGCCACGGCTTTCGCTTTGGCCAGTGCGGCAGCTTTGCTTTCCTGAGCATGAATGGCCTTGAGCATCTTGGCTACCAACTTCACCTTGGAGCGCGGTACCACAGAGAAAACATTGCGGTAAAAATGGACGACACACCGCTGGTATTTGGTGTCGGGGTAAACTTCTCCCACCGCCTCCAGCATACCCAGGCATTTGTCTCCGACAATGAGCCGGACACCTTCCAGGCCGCGGCTTTTCAGCCACTTGAAGAACTCAGTCCAGCTGGCCTTGTCCTCTTTCATCCCCTCTGCAGCGCCGAGAACTTCCCGGTAACCGTCTTCATTTACGGCGATTGCAACCAGAATGCTGACGTTCTCGAACTCGCCGCCCCAGTTGCGGCGTAAGTAGATGCCGTCCACGTAGACGTAGGGGTATTTGCCACCCTGCAGAGGCCGGTTTCGCCACTCTTCAATGTGAACATATGCTTTCTTGTTCAGCTCGCTGATCGTAGCCGGAGAAACCTTGGTTCCCCATAGTGCTTCCGTAATATCCTCCACCCGCCGGACGGAAACTCCCGCCAGGTACATTTCAATGAGCGCTTCTTCCACGCTGCTCTCCCGGCGCCGATACCGCTCGATAATGGCGGTTTCGAAGGATACCTCTTTCAGCTTTGGTACTTTAAGCGTGACGTCCCCGGAGGTCGTGGTGAGATTCCGGTTGTAATGGCCGCTGCGGTAGCCCTGGCGTTCCTCTGAACGCTCGTATTTGGCCGCGTTCGTGAGCTGATTTGCCTCCGCCTCCAGCATCCCGTTGAGCGTTTCCTCCACGCTGCTGCGGACGAGTTCTTTCAACTCGTTCTTGATGATACCCTCGTTTAACTGTATAATCTTTTCGGACATGGTCTGCTCTCTCCTTTCAGAATGGTGTCTCGCAACTTCATTCTACCAGAGGTCTGCAAACCATGTCTTTTCTTATACCTTTTTCAATTTGCGAAACTTATTGTACCTTATCACTTTACAGGTTGGTTTTTTTCGATTTCGTAGAGTATTTTTTAGTAGTTTTTCGAAAAAGAGTGGTTATGAATACCAGTAAAATAGTAAATAATAAGTGCTTGAAAACCACAAAATCAGTGGTTTTCAAGCACTTATTGGCGGAGAAGGAGGGATTTAATCCCTCGCTGCGTTCGCACTACTCTCTTAGCAGGGGAGAATATATCGTTGCAGCACAATGGATTGAGCATTGCTTGTACACTACGGTGTTTTCTACGCAGTGGAACTTCTGGGCGTCATTTTGCAGGCTTTTTTGTCGCACTACCAAGCACCGACTAAATCAGAGTCCGGCGTGCTAAAAGCTTGTCGTCATTGATATATTTTAAGTGCAACATACTTTTAATTAGTACTGCAACACTTTTTGCAGCAGATAGGCTACTGTGTTTGTTCTTTTTCTGGGCTGAAGGCGGCTCAAATTCATAAAAAGCTCATCTGATAAGCTAAGCTTTTACTCGGTACTGATTTTTTTATTTTGTACTTTCATTTTGTATTGCTTTGGTGTTAGACCATACACTTTTTTGAAAATCATAATAAAATACGAAATGTTTAGATAACCTAGATTGAAAGCCGTTTCCGTAACGCTTGTGCTTTTTAACATTTCTTTGGCCTTTTCCAGCTTTATCTTTGTATAATATTGATTTGGAGAAATTCCGGTTACTTTTTTAAAATATTGGCACAAACTGGATTCTGACATGTTTAAATTATAAGCAATTTCCTTGATAGAAACTTGCTGCAGATAGTTGCTATTCATATATTTTATAGCTCTATTTACAGGGCTGCTATTATCTAATAATAACTGTTTAATAGCTTCGTTTTGAACTAAATTGTAAACAAGTTCCTTGGCATATAAATCAACCAAAAATTCTGAATTTTTTCCCTTATCTAGTAGCTTGTCCCTAATCTTTTTTAATATTTCAATATAATCATTGCTTCCTAAATAAAATTTATTATTAGAAAAAAATTGACAAGTTATAGCATATTCATCGAAAATTTTTTCACTTACTTGATCAATCATTTTGGTATTAAGTTCGTATACAACCGCTTTTGTAGGTCTATATACTTTCATGCCTATTTTTGTATGCGATGGCAAAATAAGAATATTACTGGAATCATATTTGAGAGTCTTATCATCAATCGAAATGCATTTTTCACCTTGCGTTATTGTGCATAATCTGTTATATCCGTAGGTTTTATAATCATCTTGATAGCCAGGAGAAAGATCGTAATATAATGTTCTAATATTATTTGTTTCCAAACCATCTAATCGTTCTAAATCACTCCTAAAATTTGATAACAAAATTATCACCTTTTCTATCAGTAAATTAATTTAGAGTAATATATAAATTTCATTATCTCTAGGAATTGAGGCAGGCTTACAATATGTTTAATGCAAAATGTCGTAAGAAATTATACTTTCCCCATTGACTTTGTTTCAAGCCTATAAAATTGTCCACCAAAGGCAGTCGAGACCTTCTCAACTGCTTTTTTTGTGTCTCTGGCTTTTGTCCTTGCGTTTTTTCCCAGGGGCCAGCAGATCCAAAGTCGGAGTAGGCGGAGTCTTCAAGTCATCCATAATGCTCTGCATAGGTAAAGTTGCGCCGGGGTCTACTATCAAGCAGTCTTCGTTTCCATTGACAAGCATTGTTTTCTAAAGTATTGAATCGCCATCCTGTAGCAGCAATAGTTCGCAATTTACTTTATTATATATATAATACGAAACATTTTCAAGTGGAAACTTATTGCTGAATATTTCGCTGCATCAATCTCGTCTCTTTGCCACATAGCCGATACGTAATTAATATGCCTTCTGTGAGCTGCAACATGCGGAAGTTCTCCTATCGATGTCGCTTGAGCACAGCAAAAACATCAAGTATTACTTGTGAAATTTGATAACAAAATTATCGCGTATTTTATAATTATTTTTTTCAAGAATAAATTTAGGAGTATTTTATAAATAACGAATTAGAATTATTTAGAATTTTAGATATTATATCATATATGGGTAATTGGAGGATAAATATATGGATTACGACGAAGCTTTAAGCGAGTATTTGGATACGTATGAAGCTGATGAAATCTTTAACAACTATTTCACTGCAATTCGAAAAGCCTTCCTAGCAGGTTATAAGGCGGCAAACGGTGGAATGCAGCTCGAGCAGAAAGAGCCATTTAAGAAATTAGAAGCAGATCAAGGCAAGCGGGAATAGATTCATCAGGATCAGAGTACAGCAAGATACAAGCAAGCGTGATTCTTTAAAGCTAGAAGACCTCCAGTCTATCAACCTCGTATGCATTGGAAAAGATTCCATTTATGCATCAGATATTTTTATCGGACATCAGCCCCTCCAAGCACAATACTACGTGCTTTTAGAGTCGAAAAAGAAAGGAGACAGCGAGATCGCCCGGTTTTCAGATTTTCAGGAAAAATACTTATGACAATTGGAAAGAGAGGCATATTTATGGCAAACGCATTATTGATCAACTCAGTAGAATCGTTCGAGAAGGCTCTGCCCGTCATTCGCGCTTCTCAGGAGCAATATGCCACCTTTACACAAGAACAGGTGGATATTATTTGCGAAAAGGCCGCCATGGCGGTATCCAAGATGCGGATTCCCCTTGCCAAAATGGCCTGCGAGGAGACCGGTTACGGTATTGTTGTAGACAAGGTAACGAAGAATCAATATGCTTCCGAGCATATGTGGAACTATATGCGTCACGCCAAAACCTGCGGCATCATTGAGGAGAACCGCGCCTTTGGCACCAAGCGAGTGGCCTCTCCCAAGGGCGTGATTGCCGCTGTTACTCCTACCACCAATCCCACCTCTACTACAATTTTTAAGATTATGGTGGCCCTGAAAACCAGAAATGCCGTTATCCTCTCTCCACATCCCCATGCTGTGAAATGCTCCATCGCCGCCGCGAGAATTATGCGGGAAGCAGCTATTGAAGCGGGTCTTCCGGAGCATGTGATCAGCTGGATCGAGACACCCTCTCTGGAAATTTCCGATATATTGATGAAGAAAGTTGACTTGATTATGGCTACCGGCGGTGCCGGCATGGTCCATGCAGCCTACTCTTCCGGCACTCCCGCCATCGGCGTGGGCCCCGGCAACTGTAACGTCGTGATCGACAAGTCGGCCGATCTCCGTATGGCTGTGGAGTCCATCATTCATTCCAAGACCTTCGATAACGGCATGATCTGTGCCACAGAGCAGCATATCACGGTGCTGAGCAGTGTTTATAACGAGGTCAAAGCATTACTGAAAGATGCCCGCTGCTATTTCCTGAACGACGAAGAGGCTTCCAAGGTGGCCACGGTGTTCTTTAATCCCAAAAATCACGGAGTAAATCCCCCCGCCGTTGGTCAGACCGCCGTGCGGCTTGCAGAAATGGCCGGAATTCAGGTGCCCTATGATACCAAGGTTCTGATCTACGAGACAGACGACACCTCCCACGAAAACCCCTGGGCCAATGAGAAGCTGACCACTTTGCTGGGCATGTTTAGAGCTGACACGCTGGATGAGGCCTTCGACATCTGTGCCAAGCTGGTTTATGAGGGTGGCGCGGGCCATTCTGCGGCGCTGTACGTTGACCCCACTGAGGAGGAAAAGATTAACCGCTTCGCTGAAAAAATGAAGGCCGGCCGTATCCTCATCAATACACCCACGGCTTTCGGCGGCATCGGTGATTTGTACAACTTCGATATTGCTCCTTCTCTGACTCTGGGGCCGGGCTCTGTGGGTCACTCCGCCTACATGGGCAACACCAATTACGAGCAGCTGCTGGATATCAAGGTCGTTGCCATAAGGAAGGAAAATATGCTGTGGCTCCAGCTGCCCAAAAAGGTCTACCACAAGACCGGCTGCACGCCCGTGGCTTTGCGGGAGATGAAGCATGTTTACGATTTTAAACGTGCCTTTATCATCACCGATGCCAACCTCTATCAGATCGGTGCCTGTGACGCCATTCTCAACCAGCTGCATGACCTTGGTATCGAAACCGCTGAGTTCTTCGATATTCGCGTGGACCCGCAGATTCAGGACGCCATGAAGGGTCTGCCGAAGATGCACGAGTTCGAACCTGATGTCATCATCGCTGTGGGCGGCGGTTCCGCAATCGACACCGCCAAGATTATGTGGATCATGTATGAGCATCCCGAAGAGGCGTTTTTGGACATGGCTACCACCTTCTTGGATATCCGCAAGAGAGTCCGCTTCTTCCCGCAAATGGGCAAGAAGGCCAAGCTGGTGTGCATCCCCACCACAGCCGGTACCGGCTCCGAGTGCACGCCCTTTACCATCATCTCCGATGCCAACACCGGTATGAAGTGGCCGCTGATCGGATATGAGATGATGCCCGAGATGGCTATCATCGATGCGGACCATATGATGAAGCTGCCGCCGAGAGCGACACAGGCATCCGGCTACGACGTGCTGACTCACGCCGTGGAAGCCTATGTCTCCACCTTTGCCACCGAGTATACCGACGGCTTCTGCAAGGATGCCACCAAGATGGTGTTCGATTATCTGCCGCGGGCCTATCACTCTGCGTTCAAGGGCGCGAAGGCTGATCCCGTTGCCCGTGAGAAAATGGCTGATGCTTCCTGTCTGGCAGGCATTGGTTTCGCCAACGCATTCCTCGGCATTAACCACTCTCTGTCCCACAAGATAGGCGGTTGGTTCCATATCCCCCACGGAACCGCCAACGCGCTGCTGTTCCCCTATGTCTGCCGCTTCAATGCCCAGAAGCACCCCTATCATATGGGGACCTTCTCACAGTACAAGTATCCGCAGGCGTTTGAGCGCTATGTCCAGCTGGGCGAACTCATCGGCGTCAAAGGTGCTACGGATGAAGAAACCTTTGAAAACTGGATCAAGGCTGCCGAGCAGCTGAAAATAGATGTGGATATTCCTGAGACGATCTGCGACTGGCTGATGGAAGCCCATCCCGAGAAGAGTGCCCAGGCGTGGGAAGCAGACTTCCTGGCTGCTGTCGACCAGATGTCGGAATGGGCGTTCCACGACGCATGCACTGGCTGCAATCCCGTATATCCCACGATCGGCGAACTGAAGGCCTGTTATTTGAGAGCTTTCTATGGAAACGAGAAGTTTGCTGAAAAGTTCGGTGATGTTCTGGAAGTGGAGGTCACACTGCCCCTCGAAACGCATGCAGCTTATCCCATGGGGCTCTCCGCAGAAATTGGTATTGATAAGGTCGGCGGTTTCATTTGATTTCCAGTAATTTTTTCGTCGCTTCAATTTATCAGGGAGCCGGTGCCTGCCGGCTCCGGCTCCCTGGCCATTTAGCAGGCTGGAGGATATCCGATGAATATGTTGAATCTTCCCAAAAAGGTCTATTTTAAGAATGGTTCCGCGGCCGTGGCCTTGCGGGAACTGAGCGAAATCTACCATATGAAACGTGCCTTTCTTGTATCAAATCCGAGGCTGTATGATTCTGGCGTCGTTTCTTCGATTGGTCGGCAGCTGGGAAAGCAGGGCATCCGCACAGCTGAGTTTTTCTCCATAGGTGCTGTTCCGTCTTTTGCCGACCTTCGCAGCGGCCTGCCAAAGCTATTGGAATTTGAGCCGGACGTTATTGTGGGCATCGGCGGCGGTGCAGCGATGAGTGCTGCCAAGGCCTTATGGCTTCTATATGAAAATCCAGGACTGGCTCTGGCAGAGGCTGCGGAATCTCCCGCCCGCATCCGCACCGGCATTGATGCTAAGCTGGTGCTGGTGGCCACCTCGTTTGGGAGCGGAGCACAGAACTCACCATTTTCCGTGCTGAAGGACGATGCCGGTGGTAGCTGTATCATCAACAGTTTCCAGCTGCTGCCGGAAATTTCAGTAACGGACGCTCGTTTTACAGAGAGTCTGTCTCCGGCGCAAGTCAAAGCCTGTGGACTTACCACGCTCTCGCAGTCAATTCGGGCGTTTGCAAGCTCCGGCTGCAGCGAATATACCCAGGGATTGCTGCGGGAGGCAGTACGGGCAGTGCTGAACAATCTGAGGGCTGCCGAGAGCGGTTGCCCCATTGCACTGGAAAAGCTCCATAACGCAGCCGCTCTTGCAGGCGCGGCTTACGGAAACGGGATGAACACCATTGATTTTTCGGAACCGTTCTACCCGACCACCACTGAAAAGGCCACGGATCATGACCGAATAGAAATGCTGGCTCATGACTTAGGCATGTCGGGAACCCAAAAGCTGTGGGAGGCGTGTGAGGCGCTTCACTAAATATAGCACAAACAATCCGCCGGCTTTCTGCTGGGTATCTGCATGGCTTTGCGGCGGTGCGGTGGCTGGCGGAATCCGTAGCCGCGCAAAAAACAGGCTCGTTGAATAATATTTAACAATTATGGTATAGTAAGACCGATGAAGAATAGGCTGATAATGTGTCGATCAAAACAAATAAGGAGTGTTACTATTTGAAAGCAGCACGTTGGTATAGCCCGAAGGATATTCGCGTAGAAGAGGTTGCAGAGCCTCAGGTCAAGAACGATACTGTAAAAGTGAAGGTAAAATGGTGCGGAATCTGCGGCAGCGACCTGCATGAATATCTGGCCGGCCCTATTTTTATTCCGGTCGAGAATCCGCACCCCCTCTCTGGAGAGAAGGCTCCCGTCATTATGGGGCATGAATTCTCCGGCGAAGTGGTGGCGGTCGGCACAGATGTGACAAACGTCAAGGCGGGCGACCGTGTTGTGGTGGAGCCGATCTTGGCCTGCGGTACATGTGCGGCCTGCGTTCAGGGGAAATATAACCTCTGCACCAGTCTTGGCTTCCACGGCCTGGCGGGCGGCGGTGGCGGATTCGCCGAATACACAACGTTCCCCGCCAAATTTGTTCACAAGATTCCGGATTCCCTGAGCTTTGAAAAAGCCGCTCTGATCGAGCCGATGGCCGTCGCCCTGCATTCCCTGCGGGTCGGTAACTTCCAGATTGGCCAGAGCGCCGTTGTGGCAGGCGCCGGTCCCATCGGCCTGGCCACAGTGGAATGCCTGAAAGCGGCGGGTGCAAAGCAGATCATCATGATTCAGCGTAAGTCCGTCCGCCAACAGTACGCGCTGAACTCTGGAGCGAATGTGGTGTTAGACCCCAACGAAGTGGACGTGGTGGCGCAAATCCGGAAACTTACGGGCGGCATCGGCGCAGATATTGCCTTTGAGACCACCGGTTCTGAGGACTGCTATAAGCAGACACTGGAGGGCATTCGGTTTGATGGTACGCTGGTGGTCACCAGCATCTGGGAGCATGAGATCAGCTATAACCCCAATGCCGTGGTTTTGACGGAGAAAAAGATCGTGGGCAGCATCTGCTACTGCAACGAGTTCCCGGCTACTATTGCGATGATGGCTGACGGACGGATCAAAGCCAACGGCTATATTACCAAGCGGGTAGCTCTGGATGACATCGTCACCGAGGGTTTTGGTACCCTGACTGGTCCGGATAAAAAGGCACAGGTGAAGATCATCGTTACACCCGACAAATCCCTGCTGTAAGGATTTGAAAACTTAGAGGATATTTCGAGCCCGTCCAAAAGTAAATATCTCACTGCCGGCACCGAGCAAGCGGTGCCGGCAGTTTCTTTTTTGTAAAAGTTACTTATATGTCTACTGAGCAAAAGGGAAAGCCTTGAATTGCAATTTCGCGGAACTTATTGCAAGTGTTTATAACGAAGATACTTCCCCTGCTAAGGAAGTAGTGCGGTTAAACACAGCGAGGGTTCAAATCCCTCATTCTTCGCAAAAAATGCTTGAAAACCGCATATTTTGTGGTTTTAAAGTGCTTTTTTATTCTTGTTTAATAGGTATTTAAAATTGCTCGTTATTGAAAAACTCCTAAAAAATCCTCTATGAAATTGAAAAGAACCAACCTGTAAAGTACATGGTAAAGTACAAGTTCTACAAGTTGAAGCACCAGAGTCAGAGTCCGGCGTGCTAAAGGCCTGCAGCCATTGATGTATAAGCACATGAGAAAGCAATCAATTGCAATTGCAACATGTTTTGCAACGATGAGTCGCGAATACCGCCGGGGACCTCATCCTTACCAAGGTGTCTGTGTTCACATCTGCGCAAAATCTATAATCTGTAAGTAGTTTCGCTGTTTCTGAATGAATTCCTATACAACGAGGAAGATGGGAACATCTATTTTGGTTTGATAAAACTTGGTTGGCCTTTCCAGAGAATTCATGGTAAGCCATTCCGTCCCGTTTGCTCTTAATAATCCCCCCTGACGCAGTTCTCTTTTCCTACATCAGGGTAATCAGGATTTGTTATTGTAAATCCGTCCAATATAACACTATTCGCCTCAATGCTCACCAGATAGTATTCTGCTGCAGGCGGGTCAATAATTGTAGATGCAGGACCGGCGCTTGATTTTAGCGTTATTGATTTATTAATTGTGACTTGTTCAATATATGTTCCAGGGGCAACCAAAACGGTATCCCCGGTGACAGCCGCATTAATGCCACCCTGAATAGTGTCCTGATCGGCTGGTACATTTATAGTTGCCAAGTTAACATCTCCAATTCAATATTATTGCTATCAAATCAATATATCCCATAAATCCGCAGGATGTCACTGACATGCAGGCGAACATTATTATAAGCGAGCAAATTTTTGAGTATGGCATCGACCGCATTAGAGGTGGGTACCGGATGACTGCAAATAGAGAGTGGCCTTGCCCTCGGTATAGAAGAGGCCTCCTGGATCGCATCACGCTCCGGGAGGCCTCACGTGACCAATTCTGGCGCAGCAATATATCACAGCTTGCGAGACATTTCCTAATAAAACCAACTGGCAGCTGTGGCGGGAACATTTTTAGTATACTGAGGCATCCAGCCGACTTCGAATTTTCATTATGGAGAAAATGCTCTACATAATGCATACGATAAAATGCCCTGGAGAGTACATCACAGATAGTAGAACTTGTACTTTTCCGTGTGCTTCGCAGGCTGGTTGTTTCAATTTCGTTAAGGAATTGTGTTCCCAAAAGAGTTCCAATTTTCAATTTTTGTTCCTGTTTGATGCACTTGAATGACCGTATTTGTTATGAATTGATAATTGCAAATTCCACTAAAACCATTGCGGCTCTAGTGGACTTTTTGGCGGCCAGGTGGGGATTCGAACACAAGCTCACTGCTTTAAAGGCAGTTAGACCGGTAATCGCCTTGAAAACGTAACTGAGGCCTGCGAAAGGCTGCTGCCCCCCCATCTCCGCTTCACCTGCCGAAGTGCGTAGGGTTGCTGCTACTTGAAATGGAAGGTCCCTACGCCGAGGACACCGCATTTGACGAAGGCGGCTCCGATCGCAAGCCAATAAGTCAATGGCATCGGCAGTAAGGGTGTCATTGCTTTTGCCAATAAGTAAGAATGACGAGCTACTATATAGAATCAAAAACGAGAGTGCATTTTTTGTGGTGATTGGCATTGTAAGCCTCTTTTCAGATATGTCCCACGAGGGAGCCACCAGATCCTGGGCGACTTTTTGTGCCTTGCGGGCACTTCAGCGGCGATCATCGGCTTCGTGTTCAGACTGGGGTGATCAAAAAGTCTGCAAAAGGCACGATCCTCTCCTTTGTTACCTCACAGACGGGCACGGGGAAAGGCTTTGCCATTCTGGAATTTCTGGACCAGATCGGTGCGCTTCTTGGTCCTGTCCTGCTTTTCGTCGTTTTGTGCCAAGAAGTATTCTACCAAGCGGTTAGGCATGGGATTGATAAGGCATAACAGAAAATTTAGTTGACAATATCTATGCGCCGACATATGATGTATCCGAAGTAAATATTCGGTAGGTGCGGCTACCACAGGGATACGGATTGCTGCCGCGGAGTAGTGGAGACACTATGAGAAGGTCAGCAGTCTATGTCGAAGCAAGGCATAGACTAATGCAATTTCAAGGTGAATTGTCACCACGCCCTGTGATGCTAAAGCTTGAACGATGGTAAATCAGCGGTTTCGCCGTCTGATTAAGTGCGCGTCCAATTAGGAGTTATTGGCACGTCGCTCTTGTGGAAAATCTTGCCATTGCTTTAAGTAATGACAAGATTTTTTTGTGCCCTATAGGAAGATTTACATGTCTATTTCATTTTTCGGAGGTGAAAAAAGTGGACGTAGGAAGTAGCAGCGGCATAAGCTCGGAAGGACGAAGTCAAAATAGTGGATGTGCTTCAGCAGACGAGTGCGCAGGTTTATTCTGCGTCTGCTTTTCTGCCGCTTTCTGATAAATCAGACTGTCCTCCGGTTTATGTCTTACTTCCACATATTTACCCGGCAATTTGCCGAAAATGCGAAGGAGGTATAGACTGATGAAGAACAAAATAATTACTGTGCCTAGCATCGCGGTAAGCGCGAAAAAAGCTGATCACACAGGCAGAAGACTTTATGAGACCTCATTTATAGAAGAAAACGAGGTTTTAAAGGAACTAAATACTTCTTTTCGGGGTCTTGAAGAGGACCGAGTAGAGGAAATGCGCGACCTCTACGGCGCAAACAGAATCTCACACGGCAAGAAAAAGCCTCTGTTAAAAAGGCTTTTCGAGTCCTTCGTGAATCCGTTTACGGCAATTTTATTTATTCTCGCTGTCGTTTCCTTTGTCACGGATGTGCTTCTGGCTGAACCTGGCAGCAAAAACCCGGTGACCGTTATCATCATCCTTACCATGGTCATAATCAGCGGACTTCTCCGTTTTGTACAGGAACTCCGCAGCGGCAATGCCGCGGATCGTTTAAGCCAGATGGTTAAAACCACGACTGCCGTGGAGCGGCAAGAAAACGGGCGGGAAGAAATTCTGCTTGAGAATGTTGTTGTCGGAGATATAGTCTATCTCTCAGCTGGGGATATGGTACCGGCTGATGTACGCATTCTCCATGCTAAAGACTTGTTTGTCAGTCAGGCCGCTTTGACAGGTGAGAGCGAGCCGGTAGAGAAAACAGCAAATATTGTCAAACAGGGCGAACATGATTCCGTAACAGAATATCATAATCTTACCTTTATGGGCAGCACCGTCATCAGCGGTTCGGCAACTTGCGTTGTTGTCGCCACCGGCAATGATACGTTCTTCGGTGCGATTGCAAAAGGACTGACAGCAAAGCCTGTCCAAACGAGTTTTGAAAAGGGCGTTAACTCAGTTTCCTGGATATTGATCCGTTTTATGCTCGTCATGGTCCCCGTGGTGTTGTTTATCAATGGATTTTCAAAAGGGGACTGGCTGGAAGCCTTCCTTTTTGCCATTTCTGTCGCGGTGGGTCTGACCCCTGAGATGCTGCCAATGATTGTCACTACCTGTCTGGCAAAAGGCGCGGTGGCAATGTCCAAGAAGAAAACCATTATCAAAAATCTCAACGCAATACAGAATCTTGGCTCTATGGATGTGCTGTGCACGGATAAGACGGGCACATTAACGCTGGATAAAGTTGTGCTTGAGTATCATCTTGATGTGCATGGCAATGCGGATACCCGGGTGCTTCGACACGCTTTTTTGAACAGCTATTATCAGACCGGACTGAAAAACCTGATGGATATTTCCATTATTGAAAGGACGGAACAGGAAAGCACGGGGGAGACCGGCCTTCAGGAACTTTCGACCAACTATGTGAAGGTGGATGAAATCCCGTTTGACTTTGAGCGCCGCCGCATGAGCGTTGTCGTGGCGGACAAAAGCGGGAAAACGCAGATGATTACAAAAGGTGCCGTTGAGGAAATTCTCTCGATCAGCAGTTATGCGGAATACCGGGGAAAAGTCGAGCCGCTGACCGATTTGATAAAAAGTGAGATCCTATCAACAGTCGACCGTCTCAACGACGAGGGTATGCGCGTGATCGCCGTGGCGCAAAAAACTAATCCGTCGCCGGTCGGCGCATTTTCCGTGGCGGATGAGGCGGATATGGTTCTGATGGGATACCTTGCGTTTCTTGATCCCCCGAAAGAAACCACAGCCGCAGCAATCCGGACGTTGAATGAGCATGGAGTTGCGGTCAAAATCCTCACCGGAGACAATGACCGCGTCACCCGCTGCATTTGCAGACAGGTGGGTTTGCAGGTAGACAACCTTCTGCTCGGTTCGGATATTGAACACATGTCTGCGGATGAACTGAAAAGAGCCGTTGAAGTCACCAATGTATTTGCCAAACTGTCGCCGCAGCAAAAGGCAGATATCGTATCAATCTTTCGGGAAAACGGTCATGTCGTGGGGTATATGGGTGACGGTATTAACGACGCCGCAGCAATGAAAGCGTCCGATGTAGGTATTTCAGTTGATACAGCCGTCGATATCGCGAAAGAATCGGCGCATGTTATTCTGCTTGAAAAGGATTTAATGGTACTGGAAAACGGAATCGTTGAAGGCAGAAGGACCTACGCCAACATGATCAAATATATAAAAATGACGGCCAGCTCAAACTTTGGGAACATGTTTTCTGTTCTCGCCGCCAGCGCTTTTTTACCGTTCCTCCCGATGGCGCCAATCCATTTGATTTTACTGAACCTGATATATGATATCTCCTGCACTGCAATTCCCTGGGATAGCGTCGATCGGGAGTTTCTCAGGGTGCCGAGAAGGTGGAATTCTTCTTCAATCAGCAAGTTTATGGTCTGGATAGGGCCCACAAGTTCCATTTTTGATATCACGACCTACCTGCTCATGTACTTTATCATCTGTCCCATGATGACCGGAGGACAGTTCTTTCATCACATCATAGACGCTGCGAGCCAGAATTACTATATTTCTCTGTTCCAATCAGGGTGGTTTGTCGAGTCCATGTGGAGCCAGACTTTGGTAATCCATATGCTTCGCACCCCGAAGATCCCTTTTATACAGAGCAGGGCGTCACTTCCGGTTATTGGCCTTACCTTTGCAGGAATCACGGTGTTGACAGCAATCCCGTTCACGCCGTTCGGCACGGCAATAGGACTTACTGCACTTCCGGCAACGTATTTTGCTTGGCTGGCTCTGACAATTGTGTGCTATATGGTGCTTGCCACCTTGCTCAAGACGATTTATATCAGAAGATACAAGGAGTGGCTGTAAAAAACGATTGCCCATAGTGTCACAGTTTTACCTTGTCCCCAAAGGTGCACAAACAATTATTATGTACAGTTATCATATATCATATATAAAAGGTGGCACTATATGAGTCACCTCTTGATTTGCTGGCCTTCAAATTGTTGGTATAGCATGATTATGTTCTGAACGCAAACACCTTGGTGAGGATGACGTTACGGGCATGTCCTGACCCAACTGTTATTCGCGACTCATCGTTGCAAAACATGTTGCAAATACGATTCAGTGCTATCTCATGTGCTTATACATCAATGGCTGCAAGCTTTTAGTACGCCGGACTCTGACTCCGTCTGTGCCTGGTAAACAATAGAAGCCTGCAAAATAACGCCCAGTAGTTCCGCTACGTAGAGTACACCGTAGTGTACAAGCAATGCTCAATCCATTGCGCTGCAACGATATATCCTCCCCTGCTAAGGGAGTAGTGCGAACGCGGCGAGGGTTCAAATCCCTCCTTCTCCGCAAAAAAAGGCTAGAAACCGCTTAGTAAGTGGTTTTCTAGCCCTTTTTCTTTTTTATTTGATAGGTATTTATAATCACCTGTCTTTTAAAGACGCCAAAAAAACACTCTATGAAATCAAAAAAGCCGACCTGTAAAGTACATGGTAAAGTACAAGTTTTACTGGTTAAAGTGATGTATTTGATGTTCTTTGCAAGTGCTTTCAATAATTCTCTGGATGGTGTTTGCATCTACCGTTTCAGGATTCAGTGTGATATAGAGCGCACACGGTCCCCATTCGCTCAGTCTAAACCACACATCGTATTTCCCGGCGGCAGCCGCTTTGGAGGAGTCCTTCGCGTTTGAAGCCGCAAGTGCGTCCGGCAAAACGTAAAAATCAAAGAAGCAATCATCCGTTCGATCGAGTTCCTTAAATGCAACAAATGCAGTTTGATCAAAACCATGCGACCAATAAAGAGTTCCTTTTTATTCTCTGTATAGGTTGGGGTTTGCGGCTGAGTTTGCTGTAGAAACTGGCGATACCGCACGGGAAAGTGTTCAGGTACAAACTTTCCTTTTTTAGAAATCTCCTTGACGGACTTCATTTTTGTCAAAACCCGTCTGGAACCGCAGCTGCGTTTCATAATCTCTATACCGAGCTCCACAATTCTACTATCATACTCATCTTCATTAGGTGAAAATTCATAGTTCCAATATGCGTTTGGTATGGCTTTCCAGTGAACCTTCCCTCATTCAATAAAACGCAGACTACCGTCCGGCGGCCAATCGTCCGGCATGGGCGTGAAGTCGCGGTGCGGGGAAACAAAAGCTCAAAAAACAATCTGATGAAGCACATTTCAATTCAATCCTCCGTACAAGTAATATCTACGATGTATCGCCCAAGCGCGTCTCCGCCCAAAGCGCCGCCAATGCCGCCCACAAGGCTCAAGATTGGCATTGCAGCGGGTGCTTGCCGGGGCAGGTTACCGCCCTGGCAAGTATCCGGAATGCCTCAGGAATCGTATTCGATGCTATAATAGATACAGGCGTCCAAATCGCAAATTTCAAATGTATAATTAAAACAGTCTCCTCCAGAAAATTCTTTAGGAGTATCGTCTTGAAAATACCACAAACCATTGGTGACCTGAGCGGCGGCCTCTGCTTCTATGACTCCCTGCAACTGCCACAGCACATACTCGGAAAGCGGCGTTTCTTGAAATCCTTTTTCTCGCAACTGCTGTGTAAATTCCTCGGATTTATCCGATGGGATATTGGATGTAATGGTTGCAACCCCATTTGCCGGAAATCCGCCGTAGTCGTCAGTTCTTGTGTCCTGCGTCCCCGCTGGAAAAATAATGCGATCTTCCGAGTTTACGTAATTCACCCATGTGAAACAGAGTACAACTAAATGTGGTAGAAAAACAAAAAGCCCAAACCCACCCAACACGCCATAGAGCATGGAATGATCCCGTTTTCTTACCCCAGCCTTTTATTGCATTTGTATAATCTCCAGCATATATGGCATTTAGTTTATTTTCAGGCATCGTAGCAGGAACTCCAAAAATCTTAATTTTATTCCAAACGATGCAAGTATAATTACAGTCTTTGTCACACGAGCAATTGGCAAGAATATCTTTAATTTTTTGTTTTTTTATTATTACACTTCCAAAAATAACAAACAAAATATGCCTTCACATTTATAATCACTTCTGAATAGGTTTTGTATGGAAAGTTTTTTAATTCTCATGTGGCGTAAAAACCCGCCCCCATCCGATCAGGACGAGGACGGTGTGTTATGGAGGCGGTTCACTGTTTTCAACACTACATCCGAGTATTCGACACTTCCCAAATGGCCCGGGTCGTTTGGATTGATGTATCGGACTTGGGCAGTAAGCAGCATTCGGATGTCAACCGGCACGTAGACTCCAGTGTCTTCCCGTGCCAGCAAGTGAAGAACTCCCACCCGTCTGCTGGGATTCTCGATAGTGGGCGGAGCATACCCCTCCTGAGCGCTGGTAATCTCGGCGTTGAGAAAGAACAAATTCGAGAAATTTTCTCCGTAGTTCAGATAATTTAGAAGCTTCTGCTCCTCAGAGCGCGGCAATTCTAATGCTAGCGCAACCACAAATTGCTCCGTGTCCGGGTCGTAAATATCAATAGTTGGATTAAAAATTTTTAAATACATCGGTGCACCTCCCTTTGCCAGCGTATTCGAGGGTTAAAAAGTTCATTCTGCGTTCTAAAAAAAATGGCAAACGTAGAAAATCGCCGCAACGTTGATATAGACACTTTGAAAACAGAACAAGCCGGACACCACATGACGCCCGGCTGCTCCATTAGAGGATAGAATAAAGAGAAAGCTCTTGTAAGATTCATAATAACGTATGATATTAAAATCAAAAAAATACCTTCCTCGACGATGTACTCTGCGAGGGCTGGCGCATTATCATTGTATGTTTTATAGCGATCCCCTGTGACCTGCCAAAATGGTAAGCCGCGGGGATTGCTTTATTTTTGCTCTATGCGCATTAAGAATTATTTGAATATACTGATAGGGAGGGGGACTGACGCAATGTATAACTTAGTTACAAATTTGACCAATGAAATTCACGATGGAAACACAGGTAAATTTTTAGGATTTGTCACCTTTGAGCTACCGAAAACAGAAGAAGAGAAATTGTTAAATTTGGTCAATTACGGCGAAACGCCGCAAACTATAACCCTGCTTAATGCTAAGATCACAAAAACAGCTAAGGACTATGTTCCTCCTGAGCTAATCAAAAAGTATTCAAGAACTGGAATTTTACGTGCATCATTCAGAGACAAAGATTCTGGCACATTTATGCCCATCGAGATTCACTTAGCGTTTGATGTAAGAGGAAAAGGCCGACAATATGCGAATCTATACCATTTTGATAGCGCAGAGTATAGCAATATAAAAGTAGACGCAATCAGGTATACTGCAAAGTCAACTTGATGGCCTACTGGGTATGTCCGAAACACAAAATCTCCTCGGAGCCCGCCATCTGGTAGGCTCCGGGGAGTATTTTTCAAAGCCATATCCGGCCAGCTCCGGTTATATCACTCTTTAAGATTCTTATCTGTAGTATTGAGGAAACTGTCTTATCAGTCCTCGCGTCATCGCATCGGCCATCATCAGCGCTTCTTGCTCAATATTCTCGAAGATGTTGATGCCGTCCTCATACTTTTGGGTCAAGATGGCAACAGCTTCAGCCTTCGTCATTGCGAGGTGATCGTACAGCATTTTTTGCCATTCCTGCACCGACCAATATGGATTGATACTACTCAGGAAGGCCGCAATATTATTCGCGTTTGCGTACCATCGCCTCTCGGCATCGGCAGCCGCGGCACTATCGCCGGCTTTTGCTGCACTGACAAGTTCAGCGGCAATTGTGAGGTGACTTGTAAGCAGCTCCGCAAATGCCGCGGCGGCGTTCGCCCCATAATATGGTTTCAATGCTGCTTCAAAATCTTTAGGATTTCGCAGAAGGCGATTTGTAACAAACTCCGTGTCGGGTAGCCCGAAAGCAGTGCTGACAAGAAACAGCCTCGTCCAATAGACATGCTGCTCCCACAGCAGCCGCATCAAATTGCTCAGCGTCTGTTCAGACTTGCTGATCTTCTGGGGCGCAGGCGGAGAACCTGCTTGGTGAGCGCTACGTCCCGAAGGAATGCAGATCGTCTGTCCAATGTGCAGGTTGTCTTTATTCAACATGGGATTCACCGACAGAATTTTCTGGGTGGTATTTTGGAAGCGCTGCGCGATCAGCCACAGCGAGTCTCCGGGGCGGACGGTATATGAACCTGTTCCTGTAGGACATGATGGCATGGGTTTCACTGCCTTTCCAATCAATATGATCCTGTCGTTATATGATATGATTGTTCTCTAGAGAGGTTTCCTTTCTCTCCTATTCGCACATCGCGCTTAAAATGAGAAGTCCGCCTGGAAGATTTCCCGGGCGGACTCTTTTACATGCTATACCGCTGTTTCCATCCCTACGGATTGCAGCTTCCGATCGAACCCGCCGCCACGGTAGATGAATACCAGCGTCCGTATATGCTCGTGCGTCAGGTTCACATCTCGTTCTTACGGAATAGTATAGGAGGGGGTAGAGTCATGTATACGAAAATTTCTAACCCAAGCATCGTCATTTATGACGGTAAAACCGGCGAGCTTATTGGAACCGCGACATTCAAATTAACGGGCGAATCGGAAAAAGCGCTCTTGAATTTGCTAAATTACAATATACAGCCACCCTCTCTTACGCTATTGGATGTAGATTTATACAAACCTTCTCCGAATTACACCCCACCGATACCCTACAGCCCATATGCGCGCAAAGGAACAATTTTTGCGTTATTTACCGATGCATATACAGGAAACCCTGTTCCGGTAGAGATTCAGCTAAAATATGACGCACGGGCAAGAGGAAACGCAACAGGCAACCTATATCATTTTGATAGCGTGGAGTTTGGGGGCATAGACATAGATTCCGTAAAAATCATTTATTGAGTCAAGCCCCGCCTCCAAGGTTTTATCCTCAGAGGCGGGGCTTACTTTACATATTATATCCCGGCCTACACGCGCCGGTATTATCCTGCTTGGCTTTGCGCAATACCGACAACATGATCGCCATGGTCATGCTGTCCTGTTCATGCGTCCGGCCGTCGCTCCCGGGCCGCTGAGTTACCCACACAAACTACCGAAGCCTCCCATTTGTATAGAATTTATCTTATTGTCCAGTTGCTCCTCTTTATAAAACCAAGTGCTCAGTGCTTTACTTGCCCATGTACCTGAATAGGAAGGTGACAATCTGGGCGCGAGTACAGTCGCTTGCGGGGTTGAAGGCGGTGGCGCTGGTACCATCGGCGATGCTCTCCTTGGCGGCCCACAGGACCGCGTCATAGTAATAATCGTCGGACTTCACATCGGAGAACAGATTGCGGGTGTCAGCGGCGGGCTTACCCGCCGCGCGATACTGGAACATCACGGCCTGACCGCGGGTAACGACATCGTCGGGGCTGAAAGTGGTGGCGCCGGTGCCATTTGTGATACCTTTCTCCACGGCCCACAGGACGGCTTTGTAATAATAAGCGTCACTGCCTATATCGATAATAAACGGATTGACCGTGCCGGCCGGCTCTGGGCTGCCCATAGCGCGCCACAGGAAAGTGACGGCCTGAGCACGGGTGCAGGCGGTGTTCGGTGAAAAGGCCGTACCGGAAGCGCCCTTGGTGATGCCCTTGTCAACGGCCCATGCAACTGCTTGCGCATAATACGCATCATCAGCTACATCCTGGAAGCCTACGCCGGACTGCGGATTGGTACGGTCAGCCGCCTTAAAGGTGACACTGATGGTCTGATTGGAGCGCACATTGGTAAAGGTATAGGATCTGACTGCACCAACGCTCTTGCTGTTTACCAGAACATCGGAAATGACATAGCCGGTGCTTGATGTGATGGTGAAGGTCTTATCCAAATCCTCTCGGACGGAAACATTGCCATTTGGGGAAATGCTGCCGCCTTTACCAGCCGTGGCGGTAATGGTGCAGTATTTATTGCTGCTGCCGCCACCGCCACCGCCTTTGTAACTCCAGTTGGCGGTAACAGCAACAGCCTTGCCCGGCATGGTGAAGCTCGCGCTGGCGCTGCCGGTGCTCGTGATGGTCACGTCAGAGGAGGTCCAGCCGGTAAATATATAATCGCTGCGCGTTCCGGCGTAAATGCTGACGGTCTCACCCTCAGTATAGCTGCCCGCACCCGTCATTTGGGCATAGCTGCCGTTCACCGCCACGGAAAACCGCTCCCGAACCCACACGGTTCCCACTGCTGCGGATTGATAGGTACGATATCCCGTTTTGGTCGTTGGGGTGACATTGTCGCCTATTGACACAGGCTCATTATCGGCGAATTGGATATATGCCGGAGCGGTGAGCATTCCATCAATGGTGATACTGCCGTTGGCCCGCGCCATCGCACCGACCCGGTTCGCGGTGACATTTCCACCGACTCCAGCTTTTCCCGTTCCTCCGTAGACGCCGACGCCGATGCCGATCGCATCACCAAGCAAATTCGTTCCGTCAGCCGTTACATTGCCATCGACTGTAATGACCGAACTAGAGGCATAGACACCTTGATTGGTTGCATGCACATTGCCCTCTATATGGATTACCGCATTTGAAATGGCGTGCGCTCCAAATGCGTTGATTCCGGATGCGTTCGCGTCCCCAAGAACGGTCAGGCTGGCAGGACCTGCGGCATAAGCAGCCTCGCCGGTTGGGCCGGTGGCAGTGGCACTTGTGACGGTGGCGCGGGTGATCGGGACATTTGTGCTAACTCGGACGCCATAGGTTTCTCCGGTCGCGTTCAGCGCACCGCTGCCGGTTAGATCCACAGAGCCGCCCAACTGCACGGCAAGGCCGAATCCTCCTGGGGCAGGGTTGTTTATGTTTAGCGTATGGCCGTTCAGGTCAAATGTCACGGCTTTTCCTTCGATGAAAACGCCCGCGTTATGGTCGATGTTCCGCAGGAGCGTGATTGTCGCAGAGCCTGCGTCAGGAATCGCCGCAAGAGCCGTGTCCAGAGTCAGGTATCCGACTCCCGCGATCTCACAGACGTTGACGGGAGGCTCCTGCACCGTGATGCTGAAGGGCTGGAGGTCGAACGCGTTCTCACCGTCCGTCACAAAGATGGCAAACGGAAATGTCCCCGCCGCTGTGGGAACACCGGTGACGACCCCGTTTTCGCTTAGAGTCAGGCCGCCCGGCAAACTTCCTCCCACGCTGTCGAGAGTGAAGCTGTATGGAGCCGTGCCGCCGGTAGCGGTAAAGGTATGGGTATAGGAGGCGCCGACTGTAGCCGGATGCGGAGCATCCATACCAAATGCAGGATGTGGAAGATTGTTTTCAATATCCATAGAGGGAATGGGGGCAAGAAGACCGCCGTCCGCCGCCTGCACGCTTCCGGGCGTATAGCTCAAGGCGACGGCCTCGCCGCCGCGAACGGGTGCGTCGAAATAGAGCTGGACAAAATTGTTGGATATGCCGTGTAAGGTGGCGTTGGTAATGGGAAGCGTCCTGTCCAGACCCGTGATGGTGAATCCGGTTTGAATTGTATTGACAAAATCCACGGCGGAAACAGCGCGATCAAAGGTCATGCCCACGCCTCCGCCGTTGGTCACCGCCGCGCTTTGAAGCGTCAGTGGATCTGCGGCCTTTGCCGGGACAGGCAGCAGCGTGACAAGGAGCAGCAATGTCAGCAGTGCCGGTATCCGACGCTTAATACGGAAATTTTTCATGCGATCCTCCTTTATAATAGAACTCCCCGGTCAGCTTACAACAAACCGGATATCGTTCAAAATGGTCTCAATGTCCGTGCTCAGCGCATCAAAGGTGCTCTTCTGATCACCGAAAGTGATGACATAGGTCTGGTCGCCGGCAAAGAGATACACATAGGTAAACTTCATTTGGATGTTGCTGACGGTGCAGGTGAACGTCAGCTTCCGGGCATCCTTGCCGTCCACCGTGAGCGGCTCCGCCTCGCCCTCGGCGGCATAGCTTCCGAATGATTTTTGATAAATCGCGGTGGCTTCTTTTACCACCTCGTCGAGGGTCAATCCCGCGAACGGCTCCGGCTTCACCATAAAGCTGGCAGTGCCCTTCAGATATTGGACGTCCAGTACGGAGCCCTCCACCGGCGTCCAGCCCTCCGGCGGTGCGATTTCCACGGTTACAGCTCCGGCCTGTTTTTCCGCCGGGGCTGTGTCCGCCGTGCTTTCCACGGGTGCGGAGGATGCGCCTGCCTGTATAGTTGCTGTGGAAGCGGACTGCCCCGCATCCGTTGCCGCGGGCGCACAGCCCGCCAAGCAGAGCAGGCAGAGGATCATCAAAAATGCAGATTTCATGGGATTTCTCCTTCCAAAGCGCCCAGCGGGCGGGTTTTACAGCTTACTGCCGCAGCTGCCGCAGAATTTGGTTCCCGCAGGGTTTTTGGCCCCGCAGCCCGGACATTTAACTGAAGTCGGCGCGCTCATGGACGCTCCGCACTGACTGCAAAAGCGGACACCCAGCGCATTTTTCGCGCCGCAGGCCGGACAGACGGCCAGTTCCAGGGACGCGCCGCAGTTGTTGCAAAATTTGCCTGTCCCGGCGGGTTTTCCGCAGACGGGGCAGACCACCGTCTTGCTCTCCAGCTTTCCGCTCCAAACCTCTGCGGACTCAGCCTGTTCGTCGATGTTTCGCTGCATGGCTGACGCCCGCGCCTTGGCTACGGCGACCTCCTGCCGGGGGGCGCAGTCGGCGCAGAGCATTTCGTCCTCGTTATAGCAGCTGTCGCAGACCCACTTATGACAGCCGTGGCAGCGGTGAAAATGCTTTTGCGCTTCGTTCTTGGCGTGTTCAAAGGCGTTTTCGTGTTCCTTCTGCCACTCGGGGCTCATTCCGTCAAATCGCTCGGAAAGCAGGTCGCCGCCGCGCTCCAGCGACCAGCCGAGGTCGCCAAGACGCCCGCCCAGCAGACTGCCGATCACGCCTGCACCCCGGGTCATTCCCCGCAGGCTGCGGCTTTTTTTGTAGGTCTCGGATTCCACGAAACTGCTTTTAAAGCCGTCTTGGCAGATGTCGCAGTAAAAGGTGAATTGAAAGCCGGCCTCTGTGGAATTGTCCTCGTAGTTTCTGGTAAAGGATTGCAGCATGGCGCGTTACCTCCCGTTGTTCTGCCTGAGCTTTTTGCCACAGGCGGTACATTTTGTGTTCTCAAAAAATTGCATCGCGCCGCAGCGCGGATTCTCACAGCGCCGCATCAGCGATTTCCCACAGAGCTCGCAGGTCCCCTGAACGAAGGTTGCCTCTCCGCAGAAGGGACAGAGGACCCGGAGCGATCTGCCGCAGCTGGCGCAGACGGACTGGGTTTTCTCGATTGGCCGCAGGCAGGTCGGACACAGATAACCGAATGGGCTATCGCTGCCGCAGGCAGGGCAGAAGCGGCAATCTGCGTCGATGTAGCTGCCGCAGTGCAAACAGGGCTGTTTGTAGCTTGCCATGCTCAGCCCTCCTGCATTGCGCCGCATTTGCCGCAAAATCTTGAGCTGGGGGAAAGCGGCGCACCACAGCTTGTGCAGATGACGGGACCAAGCTTTGTGCCGCACTCCTGGCAGAATTTCACGCCGTCCGGATTGCGTGTCCCACACCGGGGACAGGTATGCAGCGCCTCCGCCTGCTGCTGCTCCCGCTCCGCCTTCTCCTGCTCCTGCTGTGTGGCGGCCAGATCGGCCTGCACGGAGGTAATCCTGCTCTTCACCAGCGTCAGCTCGCGCGTCTGCTCGGGAAAGCGATCAGGAGCCTCCGCCAGTGCCTGCTTTCCGATGCTCGCATAAAGCCCCGTCTCCTCCGCCTGAAGATCTCCGAGTTGAGACTGCAGGTTCATTTGCTTTACATTGGGGTCGTCTTGGGGCATCAGGCCGGAAAGCCCACGCATGAGCCCACCGAAATTTCCAAACAGATTATTTGTCATATCACATATTCCTCTCTTCCTCGCAAAAATCCTGGGGTTTTAGAGCGGTCTCCCGGTAGAGCCGGCAGACTTCTGCCTCATCCGCCGCGTTCAGCTTGCAGAAAACGCTGCTGAACAGCTTTCTGGCAGCTCCCCGGCTCAGCAGCATGGTCTCGGCAGTCCATCGAGCGGTATATCCGAGCCGAAACCATTCAAATGCCTGCCATTCCTCCGCGCCCAGCAGCGACAGCCGCCATTGCTTTTCCCGCTCCGCATCCAGTCCGTCCGGCGGCTGCGGTACCGCCACCCGGACAACAAACCAGCCCATACGGTGCCTCCTTTCCTGTTGCTGACTTTATTTTGCGGCTGCCGCCGGCGCTACGCAAGCTCCCTCTTTTGGGAGTGAACACGAAAAACCCCCTCCCAAAACAGGGAGGGGGTAAAGAAAAGCGACGGGAATCTCTATTTTTTTACATCGAACATCTGCTGCGGAACGCGCTGCCCGCCGAAGAGTAAAAACAGCTCTGCGCGGCTGTTGATACCCAGCTTTTTGTAGATGGTTTTGCTGTAAGTGGCTACCGTGGAGGCGGTCAGCCCCAGCTCCGGCGCGACCTGCCGCAGTGTCATACCCTGTAAAAGCAGCAGCGCAACCTGCTTTTCCCGAGGCGAGAGGCAGGTTTGATCCAGCGTCTCTACCTGCCGGTTAAGCACGCTCTCCGGAGGGCTGTCCGGTAAAGTGGTCGTCATGCAGGCGGCACGAAGTTCCTTTGACCAGTCGGCGAAGAAGAGATACTGGGAAAAAGCAGGGGAAAGAAGTAGAAAAGCGGCAAACAGAACTGCGGCAACCGTTGCGGGGACGCCTGGCATAGTTGGGTGCAGTAGGTCGACGCCGAGATACAAGAGCCCGACGATAGCCACGCTCAACAGAACTAGCCGCTTGTGCATCCGAAAATCGCAGAACTTATTGGAGACGCAGCCAACCAGATAGAATGTGACGAGCAGTCCCACGTCCTTGAGTACCGAAAAAATGTGAGCGATCTCCGGCAGCCCGGTATACCACATGACATAACTCAAAATGGCGGAGAGAAAGAACACGTTGCACAGCGTCCAGGCGCTGCACCGAAACACCAGCTGTGCGCCAACACAGAGCAGAACTGGCACGAGCGTCAGAACGCCCCGGAGAATAGAATCTGCGGGATGTGCAAACGCCGAAACGTAAAAGCCGGTGATCCGAATGGCGAAATAAGAGAAAAACACGAATAGCGTCAGCCATATGCTCGGATTGAAAACGGCGTCGGGCTTGGAGCTACGGCCAGCATAGTCCTCCTGACGGGACGACGCGGTACAGAAAATGAGGATGGCGGCCAGCGCCAGCGCAAAGATCTTCCGCAGAGGCGCGGAGGCGGCGGCAAGACCAGAAACAAGCTTAACGAGACTGATGGAGAGCAGCATCAGGGCGCTGCCAAAAAACCGCTCCGTATTGTTGAGCACAAAGACAAAGGAGAAGCTGCCGCAGGAAACGCACCCCCCAATGCCCGCCATCATCACCAAGGCGCTGAAAAACGCAGTTGTCCCCGCCGGAAGCAGCGCCCACACAAGCCCGCCCGCGAGGGTCAGCCACGCCGCCGTCCGGGACACAGCCGCAACATTCTGTTCCCGGCAGCAGAGGAAGAAGCTGATCGCACCCAGCGCAAAGGCGAGGAAGGTGAAGGCCGTGGCGGGGAGACCCAGCACGCGGGATGAATCAGTCAGGAAAAGATTCTGCACGTTGATGATTATCATGGCGACAGGGAAAGCAAAAAAGTACCGCAAGAGGCTGCGCCGGATGTTGCGCACAGCCAGCACCTCCCGGGCGCAGAGCAGCTCCCGCAGGGAGGATATCCATGCGGCCAAGCGGGCCGCAAGTCTCCTGTTTCTGGCCTTCAATACACCGTCTCCTTTTTCTGAGATCTTTTGCCAAGCAGTATCCGTGCATATACCTGCGGCACAGCAATTGACGTGTCTAAAAGCTCGACCTTATAGAGAAAATTTCTGAGCAAATGCATGTAAAGATCATATCCGACAGGGCAACGGAACCATGTAACCAACCCCCTGTATTGCATCAGGGATAGGTATCGCATCAGGCCGTCTTAAAACTGCCCAAGATATTATTAGACTTGGCGGAGTCCTTATGCCTGTCTAATGTCACGGGTGTATTTGGATTATGCACAAGACTGAAATTTAATAAGCGAGATGTGTTATTCACTTTGCACACATCATTTATTAATATTATACGACATTACTTATTATGCAGCAACAGGGGCAGGATAGAAAGTACGTCTTTGTACAACAGAATATTTGTGTCCTCGCCGACCGAAACGTCATAACCTTTATACTTCGCGTAGTTGTACAGCAGCACGGCAAGCTGCTAGCGGGTAATACCAGTATCCGGAACAAACCGACTGTTCCCAACGCCACCGGAAATACTGTTTTTGGCCGCCCAAGCGACGGAGTTCTCGTAGTATTTGCCCGATGGGACATCAGCCTGATGGTTGCCGCCGGAATACCGCGCGAACAGATCCAACGCATCCTTGGCCACGCGCAATACAGTACCACGGCAGACTACTACGTCCATGCCAATATCGACCAGCTTGTCCAGTCGATGAAGAATCTATAAGGATCGTTGTTGCGCTCCGGTTACTATCAAACGCAAATCTAACGAAAAAGCGAAACCCCGTAACCATTGCGGTTACGGGGTTTATTGGAGCTGCTACCCGGATTCGGACCGGGGACCTCATCCTTACCAATTCTAAACAGGCTGTTTTTTCTTGTCGTGCCTTATTGTTTTATAATGGCTGTGCTAATTGCGGCGCAACGTTTTTACGGTTTCACTTGCTGTTGCTTGTTGTGGCTTGATATGCCTTAAAAATAGCCGTTTTCTATTGGTTGTGTTAATTTTGTGCAGGTTTCTAGGCAGCTAACAAGCGGTTGACCTCATCCCTGCATTATCGCATTCGGCAGGTCCAAGTAAGATTATTTTACGGAATTCTGGCCCGCTGGAAGCTCTTCGTACATTGCCTGCTCAGAGCCGGTAATTCTCTTATAGGCAATGCCGTTTTCAGGCGTAACGCCTTTTTGCCGGAACAGCTCATCCACCGTGACAAAGGAAAATCCTTTTTTCTTTAATCCATTGATGATGGGCTCCACCGCGTCCAGATTGTATTGTGTGGTATCGTGCAGCAAAATAATGTCGCCATCCTTGGCATGAGACAGAACAAAACGCGCCATCTTTTTACCAGGCACCTGTTTTCCCGAGGCAGGGTCCAACGTCCACAGAATTACAGGCGCATCAATGCTGGCGAGCATGTTGCAATTTCGGGCGCCAAAGGGAGGGCGCACCAAGAAAGAGGTTTGCCCTGTGATATCGGTTAAGGCGTTATCGGTTTGGTTAAGCTCTGAGCGGATTTCGTCAGCGGAAAGTCCCGTCAGTTTTACGTGGTCGAAGGTGTGGTTTCCAATCTGCTGACCATCATCGACCATCTCCTGAACCAGAGCGCGTTTTCCCGGTAACCACTTCCCCACAAGAAAAAATGTGGCTTTTATATCCTCGTCGTCCAGAATTTTTAGAACCTTAGGTGTGAAATCCAGACTTGGTCCATCATCAAAAGTCAGGGCAATCAGCTTCGGCTCGGCGGACACGGCCGCGGATATTTGATAGCTAAGCAGAAACATCATACAAACCATTATCCCTGCCATACGGGTGAACCATGTTTTTTGCATAGAAAAGATCTCCTTCATCCTGATATCGTGGAATCCTTTTATCAGACGACGTGTCAGATGGAAAGGTTTCAGATCTCTGCGAAATATTCACAGCGATTCTAAAGAAATGAAATACGGCTAGCTTCACGTGCTCCGGTAATGTTGCCACAGGCTCGGTTGCACAATACGTGGTTTACACTCTATTCACATTTTTTTAAGACCGATTTTAGTTTTATTGGTTATGATATAAACATCCTCAAAGGAATAGGCCACCTGCGAGGTGCAAGAACTTTTTCATTCTCTTTTCATCTTTTCCTAAAAGAGCAAGCCCACCTCCCGGAAGTTCCAGGAGGTGGGCTTGCTTTGTTTTTTTACCGTACCACACAATTCCATATGTGATACCGTGGGCCTTGGCGACTACGGAACGGGTCTTTGGGGATTTTTGCGGCAGGTGGCGGTTTTCACCACCTGCGGTGAATTTTCCTAAATCGTCTCTTTCGGTTCCCCTGTCTCCACCAGCGGTTTTCTTCTGCGCGTCATATTCCTGCGCAATCAGAACCGCCCTCTGCTCATCGGTGATACTCCTGCGGCCTAGCTGATTCTGACACATCCAGACGATAGCGGCCCATTTGTCGGGGAAGTCCATTGATGCAGTGGTATATGGTATCTCCGGGTGCTTCTGGATGATGGCCCAGCGGTTATGGCCGTCAATAATGGTTTCGCCCCACACCACGATAGGGTCACGACCTTGCCGTCTTTAACGATGTTGTCCTCCAACTGCTGGAACTCCTGCGCCGTCAGAGGTGGTATTTTGTCCCGAAATTCCGGGTCAGTTTTAAGCTGCATATGAATCCTCCGTGGTTAAATCGTTCATGCCTCCTCCTTCCTGCGAATGTCGATCTTCGTAGCTCCAATGATGTCATTGATACCGCCGATGAAGGAGTTTACAAACGATTCAACAGCAGAAATAAGGCCGTTTATAAATCCAATCCATGTAAGGTGAACGTTTTCGACAAACTCATTTACTTTTTTGTCAAGCGGCGTCCATACGTTGTCCTGCATCCACTTTGCCGCAGTTGCCATTTTTGCTGTAATGTTTGTCCACAACAATTTCCCAGCGTCTCTAATCGAATCCCAGACAGCCAAAGCAATTTCTTTTATTCCATCCCATGCAAGCGACCAATTGGCTGTAAATACGCCGGTCAGAAAGTCGTTGACTCCTTGCATTAGTTCTTGCGCGTGACCGGTGGCGTAAGCAGCAAAATAAATAAGACTTGCAATTCCTGCAATTGCAAGAGGAATCCACGATTTTGTAAGAATAGAAAGGCCGATACCACCTTCCAGAAGCCCCTTAATAACCAAAAAAGTGTTCTGCAGGTTGGCTCCGTTCTCAATTACATCGTGGAATCCAAGCACCAAATCAGAGCAGCCGATAACGACGAGCCCAAATGCAACCGCAGTCTTCCCACCTAAAATTCCAAGCCCTGCCAAAAGCCCTGCTGTACTTAAAATGTTTTTTGCAAGATTTCCCCAATCCACGCCGTTATTCCATGCGTCCGCAAAAGCTTTGATGTATTCAATGCACCCACCAATTGCCATGGCTAATCCGACAAAAAGTATTGTTGTACCAAGCAAATTTTTCGTAAATGCGCTTGAAATTTTCCAAAGCAGCAGTCCTGCTCCAACTGTCAAAACCAAATCTGCGATTGTTTTTATTTTAGAGCTGGCATCATCAAGGCCGCTAAAGCTTGGTGCAATCGCCCCACTTGAAGACGAACCGCCGCCAGACGTTGCAGTGCTGGCACTTGACAGTTGATTAATTTCATCAAAGGCCGCTAAAGATTTTGCGGCTTTTTTCGCCGCCGCTCCAGTCCCTTTGATTGCAGATGTTTCACCGTTTAATGCTTCTGCTGATTTTTCGGATTGCTCAACGGTCGTCCCGGACAATGCGGAGAACAGGCTTGCGATTGTCATTATGACCTGAGTTATAGCCACCCTGCCCGCCGTGATCGGGGCGCAGGTACCGCGACGTACGACGGTGCTAAGAGTTTGCCGGGACACTCCTGCTGCATCTGCAAGTTTGGTCATGCTCATTTTCCGCTCAGCTAGCAATATTTCGATCCGATTAGAGCTGATATTCATTATTTCACCTCCAAATGCTCAATATTATTGAGTTTCTAACAGTATAACGCTCCACTTGGTTCAGCTTTATCAATGATTTTCTTCAAAAAACATTGCATTAGATTGAGTGTCATGGTATACTTCACTCAATGAGGATGATATAATGCATATAGCTGCTGATATAAAAAAATCAAGGTTGAGTGCGGGATTGACCCAAAAACAACTTGCTGAAATAGTTGGTAAAAGTTTTTCTACTATACAAAAATACGAACTAGGGATTGCAACGCCACCGCTGGAAGTAATTAAGGCCATTGCTAACGCTTGCGACGTTCCTTTTGATAAATTTCTATATATCGACCCAAACGACCCAGACGACCAAAAGCAATTTTCTCGATATATTATAGACGGCAAAGTGGTCATGCCTGGTTTGGTTGATTCTGAAAATATAGAATATTGTGCATTGCGAGATGATCTTCTCTCAAAGTTCAATACACTTAATGGCGAAGGTCAAGAAGAGGCTGTAAAAAGTGTGTCTATTATCGCCGGAAACCCAAAGTACCAGAAGTAACAGGGCTTTTCTTCGCTTTTCAATGAGTTAAATTGACAAATTGCGAGTTTTGACGGGAGGATGCAATGAGCATTTTTAGCCTCTTCAAAAAGAATCCAAAAATGGTAAAAATGACCTACAGTGGGATAACTTTTGAAGCTCCAAAACCAATGTCAAATGAAGAGTATCAAGAAATGCGCAGACAAGAAGTTGAGGATTTAGAGGCTAAATACGATTTGAACACAGTCCACGGCATAAACTCAATTCCCGTGCCGAGAGTTAAAGAACGTTCAAGCGGTGGGCTGCCCAATGTTACGGGCAGGATTGAGTATTACCTTATGAGAAAAGCAGGTGGGTACGAGAAATCCGGCGAGGTCGATCTTGCACTTGCCTGTTACCGTAAAGCTAACGCCCTCATGCCGATGTCACCTATTGCATATCAATACGAAACATATATGCGATTGCCCCGATATCTTAGAAAACTCAGAAGATTTGACGAAGCACGAGCCATAGAATTAGAAGTAAAGCACTTGTTTCCAAATGGAGGCATATTTGAATTAACAAAAGGCGAATTTATAAAGGATATGAGAATAGCCGGACATTCGGAATCGCAGTTGGATGAGCTGTATCGGGATTACAATGCAGAACGTGATCAAGAGCATAGTCGGGAATCATATCTTTCCGACTATGACTGGCTATGGGAATATAGGCCAGATATTTGTCCGAAATCTTTCTCTGCTTATATGAGAATGAAGAACGGGCAAACTGAAACTTATAATCAAATAGTTGCTGAAGCGCAAAAAAGTGGAAGAGTTATTAAATAAGCCCCAGGCCGAAGCCCAGGGCATGGAGGTGATTAGATGCCATCAACCCGTAAAGAAGAGACTAAGGACGGTCGCATATTCTATGAGATTATAGTCCGCCGTGGCCGTGATAAGTCCGCCCTGACCTCCCGCTGGTATCCTCCGGAAGGTTGGAGCCGAAAAGCCATAGATCGGGAACTTACCGCCGTTGCCGCTGACTTTGAGCGCCGCTGCAATACCGGTGAAGTTATTTCCCGTCAGGAGCAGAAGGACAAGGCCGTTTGCGAGGCGCAGGAGGCCGCCAAAGTGCTGACCCTCCGCCAGCCAATACGGGGAGACCGTGTTCATGCCCGCCAAGGCCGTCACAATTAGCGAGAACACCCGTTCTAACTTCCAGGGCTACCTTGACCGGAGCATATACCCGGTTCTTGGTGATCTCAAAATGCCGGACATCACACCGGCGAACATTTCCGCTCTGCTGCTATCCATTCAAGCGGAGGGGAAAGCACACGCCACGGTTATCAAATGCTATACCATCCTTCATAGCCTTTTTAAGATGGCCTATATGGCCGACGCTATACTCAAGAATCCGATGGACAAGGTAGAGCGTCCAAAGCCCCGTAAAGACGAAACGCAGACCGCCGTTGAGTCGTGCAGCATTGAAGAGTTGCGGCATATTCTGCAATGCCTGGAGCAGGAGCCGTTAAAGTGGCAAGCGCTGGTCCGGCTGCTGATGGATACAGGTATTAGGCGCGGCGAGTGCTGCGGTCTTAAATGGAAAGACGTTGATTTTCAGACCAACACCATCACCGTCACCGGAAACCTCTGCTATACGCCGCAGAAAGGGATTTACCTTGACACCCCGAAGAATGGTAAGCCCCGCGTTGTTGATGTTGACCCCTCTGTAATGGCTCTCCTGCGGTCACTGCGGAGTGAGCAGGCTGACCGGGCAATTAGCGCCTATGTTTTCACTCAGGACGGAACCCCGGAGCCAATGCACCCACAAAGCTCTACACGCTACCTAAAGAAGTTTTCAGCGAGGTATGGTATTCCCGGCCTCCACCCCCACAAACTCCGCCACAGCTTTGCCAGCGTAGCAATAACAAACGGTGCTGACATTGCCAGCGTGTCCGAGAAGTTAGGCCATAGTGATAAGGCTGTCACGCTGCGGATGTACACCCATGCTGATCAGGATAGCATGAAAAGGGCCAGTCAAATATTCCGTGATGCAATCGAAAAGATATAAAAACACCGGGCAGGAATTATCCTGTCCGGTTAATTTTTTCGCCTGGTGTTGGTTTTTGTGTTGGTTTTTCGGTGCAGTCAACAGTCTAGCGAAAATAGAAAATCCTTAGAACCATTGCGGCTCTAAGGATTGCTTTGGAGCTGCTACCCGGATTCGGACCGGGGACCTCATCCTTACCAAGTGATTGGAACGCTTCAGTTCATTGCGATGTAACGCTTTTTAGCCGTTTTTACTCCAAAAGGACGAGGTTTTTTGTCCTCTTTATTCCGTTGTCTTCACCCGCTCGTTTCCCCGTGTGGGTCACGGTGTGGGTCAAGGCAGTTTCTATAGTCCAAATTCTGCGCCGCAATTAAACAAAGAATAAGCTTGAAATGCAGTTTGTCGCGGCACATTTGCCTCCAGGGCGGCGCCAGCCAACTTCCATCGGTAATAGTAAGCTTTATACCACTGCTCCTCTTCTTCAACTATGCCTCACTGCGCTGGGGCGCGTCTGAAAAAGGCGGGGGAAACAACCCTCATGACTGGGGCGGATTTTGAAATAAAATCTGATGTTCTTTGCAAGTGCTTTCAATAATTCTCTGGATGGTGTTTGCATCTACCGTTTCAGGATTCAGTGTGATATAGAGCGCGCACGGTCCCCATTCGCTCAGACTAAACCACACATCATATTTCCCGACAGCAACCGCTTTGGAGGCGTCTTCCGCGTTTGAAGCCGCAAGTGCGTCCGGCAAAACGTAAAAATCAAAGAAGCAATCATCCGTTCGATCAAGTTCCTTAAATGCAATAAATGCGGTTTGATCAAAACCATGCGTCCAAACAGAGAGTTCCTTTTTATTCTCTGTATAGGTTGGGGTTTGCGGCTGAGTTTGCTGCAAAAACCGGCGATAACGCACGGGAAAGCGTTCAGGTACAAACTTTCCTTTTTTAGAAATCTTCTTGACGGACTTGATTTTTGTCAAAACCTGTCTGGAACCACAGAAGCGTTTCATAATCTCTATACCGAGCTCCGCAATTCTACTATCATACGCATCTTCATTAGGTGAAAATTCATAGTTCCTATATGTGTTTGGTATGGCTTTCCAAGAAACATTCCCACATTCAATGAAACGCAGACTACCGTCCGGTGGCCAATCGTCCGGCACGGGCGTGAAGTTGCGGTGCGGGGGAAACAAAAGCTCAAACAATCTGACAAAGCCCATACTCAATCCTCCGTACAAGTAATATCTACGATGTATCTCCCAAGGGCATCCCCGCCCAAAGCGCCGCCGATTCCGCCCACAATACTCAGAACCGAAATCGCGATGGGCGCTAGCCGGACCGGTTGCCGCTCCGGCTAGCGCGCCGAGTTTTGCCCCTAGCGCGGCGCCCGCCCAGCTTCCGCCGATGCCGACGGCGGTGGAAAGCGTCTTTTTGCCAAGCTTCCGGTCCGCGTCCGTTAAGTCCGCTTCAATCGTTGTCCCCAACTCCAACGCATCCAGTGCAATCCCTGCGACCAGCAGTACTTTTCCGGCAACACGAACCTTTTTACCAAAACCTTCAAGATCTTTTACGGCGTTGTATGCGTTGTCATCAAGTGGATAATGATTATATTGTTTCTGGAGCCAAGCCTGAAATTCGGTTGGATTTTTCCCAAAATCAATATTGACATGATTATAATTGATTGGCCGCCGTGTTCCGCGATAATAGCCGTTCTGTACTGCGCCATTGGTTTTAATATGGGGTGGGTCAACTCGAAAATACTGGAAATGGGTCTCCGCATTCCTTATGGTGTTATTAATGCCGCTATAGCTACTTCCAATCTCCAATGGTAGAGAAGTATTCTTTAAAGGGTCAATCCAAGTCAACATAGGGACCGTTCCATGTTCCAAATTGCTGATAAATTTCTCCCACGCCGCCAGCGTTTTCTTCCCGTAAACACCGTCCTCATTGAGATGCTCGTCCACACCCAGCTGGTTGAGCTTGCTTTGCAATTCCCGGATCTTTGCCGGGTCGCCGCCCACGAACCACGCCAGCTTCTCAATCTTACTGCTGGCCGAACCGGTGCTGATGCCGCAGCGTTCCAGCTCGCTGACAGCGGCTTTCAGATCTTTCTCCGTTTCATCCGTGATGTAATTGTTCTCCCGCTCGTTGCGCTCCAAGTCCCGCACCAGCTGGTGTGCAATGGATTCCAGCGCATCCCTTAGCAGACCGTCGTAGTCGGCACTGCCCCAGCGGGCGCTGCACATGGTCGGGACATCCTGACGGAAAACGACTCGCTCCATGCGATCCAGATACTCGCTGCTGCCGATGGGATACCCTCATTTTCCCCGCGTATCCGCATTGCCGCTACTGCTTTTGTAAGAGTCCAGAACCTCCTGCAAAAAATCCTTGTCCTTTCCCTGCGCAATCTCCTCCAGAAATGCCCGCTTTTTCTCGCTGCTTCCCGCAGCGAAAGAAATGTTCCAGTCCGCAGCCTTCTGAATGAGATCCACGCATTCGCTGGCAAAGAAATCCGAATTGTTTTTGATTTTGTGGATGGCGCTTTGGATCGCGCGGTCGTCGCTGAAAGGATTGCTGAAAAATCCGGACAGGGTCAGCATAGCAACGCACTCGCCGCTGTGGCTACAGGGACTGCCAGCCATTCTGCATACATCATACAACCCTCGAACCTGCTTTGCAAGGGCGTTTCGCAGGTCGGAATCAATGGAGGAAAGCTGTTTTCTGTGCTCCTGTAAATCGTCATAGATTTCCTCTGCCATATCACCCGCCCGGCTGCCGGTTTCCCGCAGTGTTTCGGAATAGCTTGTCTCCGATGTCCGCCGCATCAGGCCCCCAAAGAAAGTGGAGCGGTTCACGCGGCTCCAATAGTCCCCGCTCCCCAAGACGGCCCCATTTTCGCCAATTCCTTTTTTACTCACAAATACGCCTCCTAAAAGTCTTTTGATAAAAGCGTATCAATGGAAGGATATTATATATCATCGTGCAACAGTTTTAAAAAATTAACAATATTTTACAAAAGAACATGGGGTGTTGTCTGACAATCTGCACATTCTGTCGAAAAAGACAACTAAGCCGGTTGAACATCCGGACTATGTGATCCTGCACGAAGTCGCACATTTTTGAGTTGCAAACCATGGCAAGGAATTTGTCGCAATTTTCGATGCATATATGCGGCAGTCTGCTCTACACCATTCGCCCCATTCAGGAGGCAATCAACCTTTTTAACGAGAATCAGTTTGCTCGCGTTGAGGCCGATCTCACAAAGCAGCACGTAGTAAAGAAGCTGGTCAAGTTCGGCCATGTCAGCCCCCGTGAGCTGCTGTGTGAGGTTTTGCCGGAGGAAGCAAGTCCCAGCCCCATCGAAGACGATACGGGCAAAATTGAACCGCTTCCGGAGAACTTGCGCGGGACGAAAGAAGAAGCAGGATAAAGGGATGGCGTCGCCAGCGCCGCCCGCCCGGTCACAACTGCCCGCAGTGCGTGCAGTTACGGGGATACGGAGCGGGGGTCTTGAAACGGTAGAAACGCCCCGCAAGAGGTCTTGAATACAGAAAACGCCGATGTTCAGGCGCTTCCTGCGGGGGTCTTGCAGAGAAATGGAGGAAAAATGAGCGACAGAGAAAAATTGGCAGTCCGGCTGGAGCAGGAGACGCGGGTGCGGCTGGAGCGCTGCTATACCATGGACGGCAGCTCGAGCCGGAGAGAGTTTATTGAAAAAGCAATTCGGTTTTACATGGACTATCTGGAGATGAACGACGGCAGCGCCTTGCTGCCGAAGGAGATCGCCTCCGCGATCGATGGTCGGCTCGGAATGTTCGAGGATCGCATGGCAAGTCTGCTCTACAAGCAGTCAGTAGAGATCGACATGACCAACGGGATCATCGCCACCGCTTATGACATTGGCGAAGATGCACTGCGCCGCATGCGGGCACAGAGCGTCAAAAACGTGAAGGAGACAAACGGGCGCATCTCTTTCGAGCAGCGAATGCGCGATGCAGGTAACGAGTGATGGCGAAGCTGATCGTCAAGAGTCCCTATCTCAAGTGTGGCGGCGTGGAAAAAGTCAGCGGATACCTGCACTACATCGGTACCCGCGAGCATGTCCAGAAGCTCACCGATGACCGTCCTCCGACCAGAAAGCAGGAGCAGCTCATTGCAAAGCTCACAAAAGATTTTCCCGGTGTAAAAAAACTGATTGAGTACGAGGACTACGCGCTACACCCGACGAAGGTCAACGCCTCGGCGTTCATCACCATGGCGCTGGAGGAAAACTGGTCGGCGGTCAGTCAGACAGACGGCTACATGAAATACATCGCCACCCGTCCCCGGACGGAACGGTTATCCTCGCACGGACTCTTCTCCGATGATGAAAACATTGATCTCGATGCGGCGATGGCGGAGCTGGATTCCTACACCGGCAATGTGTGGACGCACATCATCTCTCTGCAGCGTGAAGATGCTGTGCGGCTGGGCTACGATAACGCAAGCGCGTGGCGCAATCTCATCCGCGCCCACCGCAACGACATCGCAGCGGCGATGAAAATCCCGCCCAAGGACTTTCGCTGGTACGCAGCGTTTCATGATGAAGGCGATCACCCGCATATACACATGATGGCGTGGTCAACAAAGCTGGGTCAGGCGTATCTCTCGCGCGAGGGTATCCGGCAGATCAAGTCGCAGCTCACCAACGATATTTTCAAGCAGGAACTGCTGCACGTCTACGAGCAGAAAAGCGAAAGCCGCGATGAGCTGGTGTGCGAGGCGCGGGATGCTCTGCTGGAGCTGACGCGGCAGATGCAAACCGGCATCTGTAATCACCCGGAGGTGGAAGGTCTGATGCAGCAGCTTTTGCAAGCGCTGGATTCCGTCACCGGCAAAAAGTCCTACGGTTATCTGCCGAAGCCCATCAAGAAAATCGTGGACGAGATCGTCGATCAGATGGAACGCTTGCCTGTCGTATCGGATTGCTATGACCGCTGGCTGGAGCTGCGGGGTCAGGTGGACAGTTACTACGGCGGCGACGAGCGGAAACGCCTGCCTCTGTCTCAGCAAAAGGAATTCCGCGCCATCAAGAACGCTGTCATCAAGGAGGCTGAGCGTATCCGGCTTGGCGAGACCACTTTCGAAGACGCCGGCATGGAGCAGCGGGACGAGCCGGAGGACGATCTGCGGGCCGACCGCAGCCTGTGGCAAATCGTGGACGATGTCTATGACGATACCCTGCACCTTGCAGAGCGCGACAAGGCTGTGAAGGATTTAAGGGCATGGGCGGAGGACGGCGACGCGACCGCACAGTATTTTATAGGCAAGCTCTACCGCGACGGTGGGCTGCTTATTCCGAACTCCGAGCTGGCACGAGATTGGTTCTATAAGGCGGCGCGACAGGACGTTGTGGTGGCGCAGTATGCGCTGGGTAAGTTGTTCCTCTCTGACGATCTGCTGGTGCGGGACACCACGCTTGGTATGGAGTGGCTGGAATATGCTGCAAGCAATGGCAGTCACTACGCCGCCTACCGCGTTGGCAAGGAGTATCTTCGAGGCAAGATCGTGACGAAAGACGTTGCCAAAGCGCTGGGGTATCTGACCGACGCCGCCAACGCAGAAAACCAATACGCCCAATATCTGCTGGGTAAGTTGTGCCTCATGGGACACGAGGTGAAATATGACAAGGAGCTGGCACTCTGCTGGCTGACCCGCGCCGCCGATCAGGGCAACGAGTACGCACAATTCTTTCTCGATCGCGCGGACAGTCTGCACGCGCCATCCGTCATGCTGGCGGCAACCCGCCTGCTCCACCACATGAGTCGCATTTTCCAGGACAACTCTCTGCCAAAGACCGGCCCCGTGGGGATGCGGATTGACCGCAAGCGTCTGCAAAAGCTCAGGGAGAAGAAGATCGCCATGGGCCACAAGCCGGACGACCATGCGGAATACACCGGTCCCACCCTGTCCATGTGATGAGACTTATGCAAAATGCCTCCTGCCGGTTTCGTGGCAGGAGGCGTTGAGGATACTAACCCAGAGTCATATCAAAAGCGGGCGCTATATTTTGGCTCGCATTTTCGAGTCGTCTCTCAAGTTCGTCAATAGCAGCGCCTTGCCCGAGATTGCTTTGCAGTTCTTTTTCTCGAAGCAGTTCAACTTGAGCCCGTGCGTCGGTTAACTCACTATGATTCCATGGTGTTTGCCAAAACTGCAGGAGAACCTCTGACGGACATACCAAATCCAAATTACTGTCGTAGAGCAGCTGCAATTCACGATCCCATATGCTAATGCTCGAAATACATGACAGCGAGTTAAGCACATCAAGGTTGGATGGCAAATTGTCAACAACATAATCGTGTGCCGCAATAGCGGTTGCACGCGGGATGGTGCCACCCTCATTCATTTTATAAAATCGCAGGAGTGTACTGATCAGAGAAATTTCCGGTCTGGCCGCGATGACAGCTATTTCCACCGTGTATCCCTTCGGGCAAAGAAACTCAGCGGTAGATTTTGGAACATCGACGGTGCGCCCGGTTCCTTCAATCACAAGGTTAATTTTTAAGTCGGATAACTGGTCAATCAGTCCATTAGCAACGGCAGAGGAAAAAGCAGATGTCTTCTGTACAGAATCCGAGCCATATTCACCATATAGTCTGCGATAATTAGGATGATAGCGACGATAATCATCCGCGTTAATGAATGCTGAGTCGCCTCCAAGACGCGACACCATCATGGCAGATAATCCTGTCTTTCCAGCACCGGGCTGGCCTGCCAGCAGAATTGCTCTTGGCTGACGTTGCGAACTATAATCTCTCTTGTCTCGAAATATCTCGGAAGCTATCACCCATGAAACAGCATCATTTTCAAATGCCGCTAAGCAAATTTTCTCGTCAGACATTAGCACCAAGCCCCATTAAAAAGCGATTCGCGAAATCAAACTGCGCTTCGATCTGGACAAGATCCGTTTCGGATTTGGCGCGCAGAACAGCCTCTTTTGCGGACCAGATCAAGTCGTGCATAACGGTGATGGGATCTTTCTGCATAGAAATGCCATTTACTAATTCATAGCGAAACAAATCGCCAAGAACAGCAGCTCCCTTTTCAAGTAGGACTTCCTGCTGAAGTGAAAATTCATATTTACTCATGCAGCGCACCTCCAAACGGGCGAGAAATTACGATTCAGTATATGCATTATAGCATGAAGTAGATGCGCATGCAAATTCTTTGTTCGATTATACATCTTCTGAGCACAAGGACTCCTGTGGGAAAAATGGCCGCAAACCGTTGAGAATCCTAAATAATTTAATAGCTTCCCAGCGTAGATTGTGATATATGTGTTGTCTTGAAAAGGGGGCGACACGATGTACGACTACATGAGGGCGCTGCGGCAGCGTTTTGATACGCTGCTGGAATGCGAGAAGCTGCAGCAGGAGCTGGAGCGGGCACATGAAAAACTGCATAGCCAGTTGGACGGTCAGGGGCGAAAGCTACTGCTGCGCCTTACTGATTTGGAGAATGCCATACGCGAAGAGGCTTCGCTACAAAGCTTTATCTCCGGTTACCGGCTGGCATGCGGCATTCAGAAAGAGCTATCCGTCCGGCCACCCTACTCTTTCGATAAAGAGGAAGAAGAACACGCGAGGGTGCTCAATGAGGAGGACCGGCCTATGTGAAAAAGAATACCGGCCTCCGTTCCTGCAGTCTATCTTTTGTAAGGCATGGGCTGTATTCCAGTAATAAATGATCCAAAATCTGCGCCGCCATAATTAAAGAAAGACCCCAACAGCACATAATCACATTTAAAGAGTAATTCGGCATCACGAAGCAGTTTCTACTGTCAAAGGCTTGTCTTATTTTACCACGGTGGCCGGGTGGCACTCCGCCGTCTCTTCCAACGGTTTACTCAGCTTAGCATCCAGGAATATTCCGGTGAGGATGATCACAAAGCCCACCAGAACGGGGATGCCGGAGTATTCCTGCAGGAAGACAGCCACCCACACCGGGCCGAGGATCATCTCCCAAAGGGCGATAATGGAGGCTTTCTGGGCCGAAACCTTCTGCAGCCCCAAATTATAGAAGGTGTAGCCGCCGCCCACCTGGACCACACCAAGGATCAGCATAATGCACCAATCCCGACCGGTCATGGCGGTGAATTTGGCCATGGAGGCGGGGAACAGCAGGCACATCAGCACCCCAGTAAAAACATTGGCCACGGCGGTCATGCCGATGGGATTGGTGCCGGCAACCTTCTTGGCACTCACCGTCATGCAGGCGAAGAACACGCCCTCGCACAGGGCGATCAGGTTCCCGGTGCTGCCGACGGTGTCGCCCCCAGAGCACATAAAGCACACCACTCCGACAAAGATCACGCAGACGGGCAGGAACCGCCGGAACTCAAACCGCTTGGTACGCAGCAGATTTACCAGGAACAGCCAGATGGTGGCGGTATACTGCATCCCAATGGCGACGGGAGAAGAGGTCATGGACAGAGCCACGATGATGCTCAGACACAGGGCTGCGTAGGAACAGACATAGAGCAGCATCCATCGGTTCCAGTTTAACTGCTTAGGGCGAATAAATACCGCCAGCGCAGCCGCCGCAATCAACGAGCGTAGCCCGCAGATCAGCAGGGAATCGAGGGTCAGAAATTTGACCAGTGGCGCGTTTAGGCTCCAGAACAGGGCACCTAAAAAAACAAGGACTCCTCCGGACACAGAATATTTTGGCATCTTCTTTCCTCCAGTGGCTCATGCACCAAACGTAAACTCGATTGTAATATAATCATGATTGATTTTTCTGATTATAATTCTCCGCCTCTCGGTTTGTCAAGAGCGTCCCTCTTGCTTTTTTATTCAAAAGAAGGTAAACTTGATTAAAATTCAAGATCTTTGCCGTTTTTGCGACAGGAGGATGTGAAATATGGCTTCATCACAGGGGGTGCGGAGCGAGTCTGCCGCTCTGACTACCAAGCGCAAGCGTATTATGATCTATTTCATCGAGGCGACTCAAAAGCTTATCCAATCGGAGGGCATAGACGGCTTATCCATCCGGAAAATCGCCACCGAGGCGGGCTATAACAGCGCCACTATTTACAACTACTTCCAGGATCTGGAGCATCTGACTCTGTTCGCCTCGGTTTGCTACCTGCGTGACTATGTCATTGCCCTGGCCAACTCCCTGAAGCCGGACATGAATTCGCTGGATCGCTTCCGGACCATCTACCACTGCTTCAACGAGTTTGCCTTCCACTACCCCGACATTTTCCACAACATGTTTTTCGGCCGCCATAGCGGGATGCTGGGTGAGGTCCTCCATACCTACTACTATGAGCTGTTCCCCGAGGAACTGGCCGGAATCAGCGAGCCTCTGCGGCAGATGATGGTGTCCGGCAGCATGATGGAACGGGACGGCATTACCGTCCGGGCCATGGTGGAAGACGGCTTCATCGCCCCGGAAAAGGCGGAGATCACCCAGCAGCTTATCATAGCCGCCCACCAGAACGTCATTTATGAGGCCTGCCTCCGGGGCGAAGGCCAGGACACCCAGGCTCTGAAAGACAAGTTTGACCATATGTTTGACTACCTTCTGGCCGCCGCGGCCAGATAATGCGCCTCCTACTTATCTGCCTCTGAGCACAGCGCAAAAGGTCCTCCCGTACTATGCGGGAGGACCTTTTTATATTTTTCGAATTTGTTTATAGTCAAAATGTCCAAAAATTATCTTTTAATCTCGTGCATTTATGCAAAAAGGCGCGTTTTATACAAAATGCGGATTGACAGGGGCGCCCAGCGCGTTTATAATCACGATTAGATTTAATCATAATTATATTTCAATCGCGTTTTAAGTAAAGTCACCCTAACACTTAACCAGTAAAACCGAATGGGGGAATTTTTTGTGACGTTGGAAATTCAGGCTCTGTGCATTGACCGGGTCTTCCAGCATTTCTATGAGATCTGCCAGATCCCGCACGGAAGCGGCAATGAGAAGGGCATTAGCGATTTTCTTTTGAACTGGGCCCGTGGGCTCGGCCTTGAGGTGGAGCAGGACGGGGTCCTCAATGTTCTCGTCCGCAAGCCAGCCTCTCCCGGCCGGGAGGGTCATCCCAGCGTTATGCTCCAGGCCCACATGGATATGGTGTGTGAAAAAGCCGTGGGCGTGGACCACGACTTTACCAAAGACTCCATCCAGTGGGTCATCGACGGTGACATCCTCTCCACCGGTGGCCGGACCACCCTGGGGGCCGACGACGGAATCGGCGTGGCTCTGGCCATGTCCATCCTCGAGGACGGCCAGCTGTCCCACCCCGACCTGGAGGTTTTATTCACCGTGATGGAGGAAGAGGACTTCTCCGGCGCGGAAAATTTTGATGTCTCCCGGATGTACTCTTCTTATCTCATCAACTTGGACCACACCGTGGACCACGAGATCGTTTGCGGGAGCTGCGGCGGCATGCGCGTTGATTTCTGGCTCTCCGCCGATAAGGAGCCCATCCCGGAAGACTGGGCCACTTATCGCCTGTCCGTCTCCGGCCTAAAGGGCGGCCACTCAGGCGAAGATATCCACCGCGGACGGGGCAACGCCACGCTTTTCCTGGCCAGACTGCTGATCACGCTTGAAGACCACTGCGAGTTTCGCCTGGGCTCTCTCCAGGGCGGAAGCTTCCGGCTGGCGATCCCCCGTGATGCCGAAGCCGTTGTGGCATTGCATCCCAATGACGTCCCCGCGGTATCCAAAGCCCTGGAGGAACTGGAAAATGAACTACGCGGGGAGCTGTCTGTCACTGGCGCTTGTCTGGAAGTCAGTTTTGAGCAGACCGCTCCCGTCAGCTCCTGGGTCCAGCCGGAAGCCGTCCTTTCCGCTATCACCCTCCTTCCTGACGGCATCTGCCAGATGAATGAGATGCTCACCGGTCTGGTTGACACCTCTGATAACCTGGGAGAGGTCTACCTCACCGACGGCGAGCTTCATTGCATCATCGAGATCCGCTCCGCCAGGAACAGCCTGCGCACCTACCTGTTCCAACAGATGGAGCGTCTGGCCAAGCTACTGGAGGGGCGCTGTGAATTGAGCCACGAGTACCCCAGTTGGAGCTTTCACGCGGATTCCAAACTGCGCCAGTTGTGTATTGACACATACCAAAACCTTTACGGGACGGCACCAACTATTCTGACTGTCCACGCGGGTTTGGAGGTCGGATACTTCTCCGATCGCAAACAGGAGCTGGACGCCATCTCCATTGGGCCCAACTGCCGGGATTTTCATTCCCCCACCGAGGCCCTCCAAATTTCTTCTGTGAAAAAGTCCTATCAATATCTCTGCGTGATCCTGGCTTCCATTCGCTGAACGCGAATATAGCATTTGAGGGGAGAAATCAAAAAAGGGGAGTACTATCATGGAGAAACTGAAAAATAAAAAGGAGAAGCAGCTAAAAGCGATCAACCCCATGCTGTTTCTGGTCGTGATCATCCTGATCGTGGCCGTCGCGTCTTACATCGTTCCAGCCGGTTCCTACGACCGCGTCTACGACGCCGCCCTGGACCGCAACATCATCGACCCCAACAGCTACCACTCCGTGGATCGCAATCCCACCACTATTTTTGGTCTTCTGATGTCCGTCACCTTGGGCATGCAGAACGCCGCCTACATCATCTTCTTCCTGCTGATCATTGGCGGTATGTTCGCCATCCTCAACGGCACCGGTGCCATTAACGCCGGCATGGCCAATGTGGTCCGGGCCATGAAGGGCAAGGAGCTGCTGATGATCCCCGTCTGTATGATCGTTTTCGGCTGCGGCTCCGCCTTCTGCGCCAACTTCGAGGAGTTCCTTGCCTTCGTGCCCCTGGTGCTGGCCGTGTGTCTGAGCATGGGCTTTGACTCACTGACCGCCGTGGGCATCATCTTCTGCGCGGCCGCCTCCGGCTACGGCGGCGCCATCACCAACGCTTTCACCACCGGCGTGGCCCAGGGTATCTCCGGCCTGCCCATGTTCTCCGGCATGGAACTGCGCGTACCTTTGTTCATCGTCCTGCTGGCTGTCAGCATCTGCTACGTCATGTGGCACGCTCACCGGGTGAAGAAGAATCCCGAGCTGAGCTCCACCTATGAGATCGACCGCATCACCGCCCAAAGTGCCGAATTGGACGTGGATAACGTCGCTCCCCTCACCGGCCGTGAGAAGCTGGTGCTGGTGGTCTTTGTTCTGGGCATTGCCTTCACCGTCTGGGGCATCGTGGCCCAGGGCTACTATATTGACGAGCTGTCCGGCATCTTCCTGGCCATCGGCATCATCGGCGGCGTTATCGGTGGCCTGAAACCCAGCGAGATCTGCGACCACTTTGAGAAGGGCTGCGGCAACATGCTGTTCCCCTGCATCATGATTGGTCTGGCCAACTCTGTTATCGTCCTGCTGCAGGACGCCTGCATCATGGACCCCATCATCCACGGACTTTCCAGCCTGCTCAACGGTTTGACCCCCACTCTGGCCGCCTGCGGTATGTTCGTGGTCCAGGATCTGTTCAACGTCCTGGTCCCCTCCGGCTCCGGCCAGGCCGCCATCACCATGCCCATCATGGCCCCTCTGGCCGACATGCTGGGCCTGACCCGTCAGACCGCCGTCCTGGCCTTCCAGATGGGCGACGCTTTCACCAACGTTATGGCCCCCACTGGAGGCGAGATTCTGGCCGCCCTGGCCATGTGCGGCAGCGTGTCCTTCAAGAAATGGATGAAGTACCTGCTGCCCCTGTTTCTGATGTGGTGGGTGGTCGCCTTCATCTTCCTGACCATTGCCGTTCAGATTGGTTACGGCCCCTTCTGACCTCCATCATTCCAGCCTATCCCTCCCCTCCTTAGCGCAAAGTCGTGCGGCAAAGACCGCGCGGCTTTGTGCTTTTTCGGTCTTGTAAACTTCTTTATCTTTGCTTTCCATAATAAGCATCACCAATAACGGCATTCACCGCCGTTGACCTCATTTCTTTTCCACTTACAGCATTCCTTGCCACGATAAGTGGAGTATACGATACTCTTTCCCCTTTTGTACTGTCCGTTGCCGTAGTTATAGCTAATACGGCTGGATACCGATGGCAAGCCCCATCACAATGGAAGAAAAAGCTGACTAATCTTGATGACAATTCCTGAAACTGCGAGGGGAATATCCGCGCCGGAATCTCATCCGCGCGCATCGGCACGAAATCGCAGCGGCCATGAAAATCCCGCCGAAGGACTTCCGCTGGTACGCTGCGTTCCACGATAAGGGTGACCATCCGCACATTCACATCATGGCGTGGACGGTGAAGCCGGGGTAATCGTACCTCTCACGCGACGTCATGCGTGAAGAAAACCGCAGACCCCCGGCCCTGCAAAAGACATATTGCAGGGCCGGGGGTGTTTTCGTTCTTGTAATGGACTATTCAAAATCTGCGCCGCCATAAACAAAGAAATGCACCACTGTCTAATTGATAACTTTCTGATAACTTCGCGCTGATCTCATGGCGGTTGCGATTGCTGTATGGTATTGTGGGTCATTACTAAGGAGTTGATTTTATGGCAAAGAAACGAGCCAATGGCGAGGGCAATATTCGCAAACGGTCAGACGGCCGCTGGGAGGGTCGGTATACCGCCGGCTACAACGCCGACACCGGAAAGCGCATCATCAGAAATGTACTGGGCAAGACACAGACCGAGGTCAAGGAAAAGCTGAAAAAGGCGATTGAGGAAACCGCAGGTTTGGACATGAGCCGTACAGACGATTATACGGTAGCGGCTTGGCTGCATACTTGGTATCAGCTCTACGCCAAGCCCAATATCCGCTTGGCGACGCAAAACCGCTACGAGTTGATGATGAATGTCTATGCCATCCCCCGCATCGGGGACATCAAGCTCAGCAAGCTGACCTCCCGTGACCTTCAGAAGCTGTACAGGAATCTTCAGGAAAACGGGCGGGTTCATACCACCTTCAAAAGCGGAACCGGGCTCAGCAGCACCACGGTGCGCAGTCTCCATCTGATGCTTCACTGTGCCTTCGAGCGGGCTGTCAAAGAACGGCTCATCCAGCGTAACCCCACTGACGACTGCATCGCGCCAAAAGTGCGAAAAGTGGAAATGAACGTACTATCATTGGAAAGCATCAAGGTCTATCTGAAGGCCGCTGCTCAGCGGGACGCCCTGCCCATGTTCTATCTGGAACTGGTCAGCGGATTGCGTAAAGGAGAACTGGTTGCGCTTCTCTGGAGCGACGTAGACACAGTTCATAATACGATCTCCGTCAGCAAGCAATATGTCCGTAACCCCAACGGAGAATGCGTCCTCTCCCAGCCGAAAACAGAAAACTCGATCCGGCTGGTGTCCGTCCCGCAGGAGGCCATTGACCTGCTCATCACGGAACACAACAAGCATTCCGACAATCCCTACCTCTTCCCATCTCCCGTTACCGGCGAGATGTACCATCCAGACTCGGTGGTAA
>Ga0183095_10450_pt1 | contig 129700 bp, 126 predicted proteins | sample BioMet4_FD_130346 | JGI IMG/M metagenome (GOLD analysis project Ga0183095, IMG submission 130346) | Microbial communities from bioreactor (seeded with sewage sludge) at LBNL, California, USA - Biofuel metagenome 4 (v2) (version 3) | ecosystem: Engineered > Bioreactor > Anaerobic > Unclassified ...
ATATCAACACCGTGTCCGACCTCATCTCCAAGACCCAGGACGAGATGATCAAGGTCCGCAACCTCGGCCGCAAGTCCCTTGAAGAAGTCGAGCATAAGCTGGCTATGATGGGCTTGTCTCTGGCAGACGAGGACAACAATAACAACCAGTAATGCTCTGAAGAAGGAGGAATTGGATATGCCTGGAACAAGAAAACTCGGCAAGACCACCGATCAGCGCATGGCGATGCTCCGCCAGCAGGTTACAGATTTTCTGGATACCGGCCGCATGGAGACCACGCTCACCCGCGCCAAGGAGATCGCGCCTCTGGCCGAGAACATGATAACTCTTGGCAAGAAGAAGGATATGGCCGCCTATCGGCAGGCGCTCGCCTTCATCACCCGCGAGGATGTCGCCAAGAAGCTCTTTGATACGGTCGCTCCAAAGTATGCCGACCGCAGCGGCGGATATACCCGCGTGACCCGCACCGGCGTACGCCGGGGCGACGCCGCCGAGACGGCCGTCATCGAGCTGGTCTGAAAAGACAATACGACTTACAAAACACCGGAATGGCTTTGCTATTCCGGTGTTTTTGCGTTATAATAACTCCGTTGCGATTATCATAATGACCGAAAGAGGCGCAGAAAATTGAACGACGAACTTACCGAGCAGGATATAAAAAAGATGAAGGACGAGCTGGAGCAGCGGCGCATCGAGCTGATGCCGGAGCTTATAGAGGAGGTCAAGCGCACCCGCGCTTTCGGCGACCTCAGCGAAAACTACGAATACAAGGCCGCCAAGCAGGCCCTGAACCACAACAAGGGCCGCATAAGGTATCTGCAAGGCATGATAAAGACCGCCAGGGTCATCACCTCCTCCGCTGCCGAGGGCACCGTGGGACTTTACGACAAGGTGCGTGTATACATGGTGGAGGACGACGAGGAGCAGACCATACAGATCGTCACCACCGTACGCACAGACCCCATGAAGGGCCTAATCAGCAAGGAATCCCCCTTCGGCCTGGCGGTGCTGGGCAGAAAGACCGGGGATCGGGTGAAGGTCGTGGTGTCGGACGATTACAGCTATACCTGCGAGATACGCGCCATCGAAAAATGCGAGGACGACGGCTCCGCTCCGCTGATGCAGTATTGACAGACACTTTATAAGCCTCGGGAAGCGCGGACTTCCCGGGGCTTTTTGCAATTTTATGACGGAGAATATGCATTTTCAGCGGCTTATGACCCGCAGATATAAAATATCCGCAGTTTATGAAAAGTTTATGTAATTTATAGTAATTTTTAACTGCCTCCGGTAATATGGGCGCAGACAAATCAATCGGAGGGAAAAAGTATGCTTCTCAGTCTCATCCTGGCCTGGCTCACGGTCATATTCGCCGTGCTGGCGGCGTTCAAATTCATTGCCCGCAAAAGCGGGAACAAGAAACTCAACCGCGTCTCCCATGACTGCCACGTCCCCTTCGGCATCCTGATGATAATCACCGGGCTGCTGCACGGAATACTGGCCGGCAATCCGTCTTCCGCCACGCTGGGCGACTTTACCCCCGGCGCGGTGCTGTTCACACTCAATTGGGGCACGGTCTGTCTGGTACTGGGCATCTGCCTGGGCCTCACTTATATTATCAGAAAAAGCCTGGGCAGAAAATGGATGCCCGCGCACAGGGTGCTTACCGTGCTGCTGATCGCCTGCATTTTCCTGCATGTGCTGGACATGGGCATACAGCTCCCCTCGGCGCTCTCCGGCGGTTCCGATACGGCCTCCAGCGCTCAGACATACGTGACCGACACGAATACGTCCGACGCCGCTGATACCTCCGGCACCTCGACCACAGCCGACACCTCCGGCACGACGGACACAGCGTCGTCCTCCGGCACGACGGGTACCGCGTCGTCCTCAGGCAGTGCGGTCACCTTCTCGGGCGCCCAGCTCGCCGACGGCACCTACGAGGGCTCCGCCGACGGCTACAAGGGGACGATAACCGTCTCCGTCACCGTTTCCGGCGGTCAGGTCACCGACATACAGGTGGTCAGCGAGAGCGACAGCCAGCAGTTCTTCTCCAGGGCCGAGGCGGTGCTGGACGACATACTGGGCCAGCAGTCCCTTGAGGTGGACACCGTTTCCGGAGCGACCTTCTCCTCCGCCGGACTTATAAACGCGGTGTACAACGCCCTCCAGGGGGCGGTCACCTCCGGCACGCTGCAGGTGACCAGCATCGATCTCTCCTCGGTGAGCCGTCAGCACTGAAGGGCTCACGCCAGCCCCAGCAGCACAAGGATGAGACCGTATACCACGCTGGCGCCTATGCCGAAGACGATGACGGGCCCCGCGATGGTGAACATTTTGGCGGCCATGCCGGTGACGAAGCCCTCCGTGCGGAACTCCAGCGCCGGGGACACCACGGCGTTGGCGAAGCCCGTGATGGGCACCAGCGAACCGGCCCCGGCGAATTTGGCGATGTTGTCGTAGACGCCCAGACCGGTGAGGAGCGCGGAGAGAAAGACCAGACTCATGGACGCGGCCGTTACTGCGTCCGCCCTGGCCACTCCCGCGGCGGCGTAAAGATCGCCGAATAGCTGCCCCAGACAGCAGATGAGCCCGCCCACTAAAAAGGCGCGGAAAAAGTCCGGCCAGAAGGGCGAGCGCGGCGCGTGCCGGTCGGCGTATTTTTTGTATTCGTCGTTTGTCATTTCTATGGGACGCCTCCAGATAAAAATAGACTCCGTGTCAGTTTCTGACGCGGAGCCTGTTTTTATTCACTTGCGTTTCTTGTGCTTTTTTTCCAGCTTGAGCAGAAATTGCTTGTTTTCCACGCCGCCGGCGTAGCCGGTCATGGACCCGTCCGCGCCGATAACGCGGTGGCAGGGTATCATGATGGGGATGGGATTTTTGTTGTTTGCCAGACCAACCGCCCGGGCCGCCCGTGGACTGCCCACCTCCTGGGCTATTTCGCCGTAGGAACGGGTCTCGCCGTAGGGGATCTCCTCCAGCGCCTTCCATACCTTCTGCTGGAACTCCGTGCCCTCCGGCGCGAGAGGTATGTCGAACTCCCGGCGCTCACCGGCAAAATATTCCCGCAGCTCGCTGAGCGCTTTCAGCAGCAGCGGCGAGGGATTGAAGGGATATCCCGGCGTATCGAAGCATATGGATGTGAGGGCTTCGCCTGTTCCGATGAGGGTCAAAAGGCCGATGGGGCTGTCGAAAGTCAAAGAATTCATGTCACACCTCTATTGTAAGATTATCTACGCCGTTTTTCTCGAATTCCGTCATATATTCGTCCATGCGCTTGTTGAGATCCACCATGTCGTCCTGATCGGCGCCCTCCTCGCTCATGTCCCGGCGGGCGAGCTCCTCCGCAAGGATGTCGAAGAACACGGCGTCCTCATAATCGGCTATGGCGTCGTGGATGCCGCCCTCCTCATAGGCGCGGGAGGGGAACACCCGTCCGTGCCAGGTCTGTATCAGGGACTGCATGCCGGCCTTGGAGCACATGGCAAACATCTTTTCCTGTATCGCGTCGTAATCCTCAAAGCGGTCGCCGCCTCTGGTGGAGTTGAGAATCCAGTTGCCCACATAGACGAGATCGAGAAGTCTGCGGAATTCTTTTTCGGTAAGTTCAATATTCATCCTAACCGCCTCCTTACCGTGTTATATTATTATAGCAGATTACAGGCATTGTTTCCACACAATTTTTTCCCTTGTATTCAGAGAAGTTTTGGCTTATTATATAAAAATATGTATGTGCCGCGCAGCGCGGCAGGCACTGTCAAAGGAGCATCTATGGACAACAGACCAGTAGGTATTTTCGATTCCGGCCTCGGCGGACTCACGGCAGTCCGGGAGTTTAAAAAACTCATGCCGGAGGAGAGCATCATATATTTCGGGGACACGGGCCGTATGCCCTACGGAGTGCGCCCGGCGGAGGAGATACGGGTCATCGCGGGCCAGAATCTGAGCTTTGTGGGCTCCTTCGGCACCAAGGCCATGATCGCCGCCTGCGGCACGATCTCTTCCACGGCTGACGACATCCTTGCGGCAAACCCCATCCCGGCCTGCGGCGTCCTGAAACCCGGTGTGCGGGAGCTGTGCGCCTCGCACTGCGGGGTGCTGGGCGTGGTGGCCACCGCCACCAGCATCGGAAGCGGCGCGTACCAGCGGGAGATCGCGGCCCTGCGGCCGGACGCCGCAGCCATCGCCGCGGCCTGCCCGAAATTCGTGACGCTCATCGAGAGCGGCCACCACGGCCCGGACGATCCGGAGCTGCGGGAGGCCGTAGAGGAATACCTGACGCCCATGAAGGAAGCCGGCGTGGGCGCTCTGCTTTTGGGCTGCACCCACTACGGGCTCATCTTTGACGCCATCGACGAATTTTTCGGCGGCGGGGTCAGACTGGTGGGCGCGTCGGAGGCCGCCGCCACCGCCATGGCGGGATATCTCAGAGAAAACGGCCTCGCCGCAGCGGGCGGCGAAGTCCGGGACAGATTTTTTACCAGCGGCAGCGTCGAGGAATTTGAAAAGCTCGGCAGACTGTTCCTGGGCCGTGACATAACCGGCCTGGTGGAATACGTCCCGCCGTTCCCGGTGAGGTGAAGGCCATGAAGGACGTGGTGATAAAGATCGTGGGCACCCAGAACTACGGGGAAAAGGACGGCGACAGCATTGAGCTGGTCACCGACGGCAAGTATTCCTTTTCCGACGGCAAGGGCGAGATATACTATTCCGAAAGCGAGCTCACGGGGCTGGAGGGCACGAAGACCCGCCTGTCCATCTCCCCACTGGAGGTCATACTCAGCCGGGAGGGCAACATGACCAGCTCCACCGTGTTCCGGGAGGGGCAGCGCAACCAGTTCCTTTACGACACCCCTTACGGCAGAGCCACTCTGGGCGTGGACACCCGCAAGATACACGCCAATTTCGACGAGCACGGCGGCAGCATGGAGATAGACTACGTGGTAGATATGGATCACGCCGTGTTCGGCCGCAATAAATTCAAAATCAATGTCCGCGAACAGGAGAGAAACACGATATGAATCTTATACAGTCAGCCAAAGACAGCATAGACGCCCTGCTGAAAGACGCCTGCAGTCGGGCCGCGGAGGCGGGACAGCTTCCCGCCGGGGAGCTGTCCGGCACGGTGGAGGTGCCCAAGGACACCGCCAACGGCGATTTCGCCGCCAACCACGCCATGACCGGCGCCCGCACCTTCCATATGCCGCCGAGAAAGCTCGCGGAAATACTCTCGGCGAACATAAGTCTTGAGGGCACCTGGTTTTCCTCAGTGGAGGTGGCCGGCCCGGGCTTCATGAATTTCCGCCTGAACGACAGCTGGTACGGCGACGTGCTGAAGACCGTCTCCGCCGAGGGCGACGCTTACGGCAGCGTGTCCGTGGGCGGCGGACAGAAGCTGATGGTGGAGTTCGTCTCCGCCAATCCCACCGGCCCCATGCACATGGGCAACGCCCGCGGCGGCGTGCTGGGCGACGCGCTGGCCTCCGTTTTGCAGCGGGCGGGCTACGACGTGTGGCGGGAGTTCTATGTGAACGACGCAGGAAATCAGATCGAAAAATTCGCCATGTCCATACAGGCCCGCTACATCCAGCTCCTCCGCGGCGAGGATGCCGTGGAGTTCCCGGAGGACGGCTATCACGGCGACGACATAAAGGAGCTGGCCCAGGCCTTTTACGACGAGTACGGCGCGAGCTTTCTGGACAAGCCCGACCGGGAGTGCCGGGACGTCATGGCCCGCTTCGGCCTGGACCGCAACATACCGAAGATGAAGACCGATCTGGAGCGCTACGGCATCAAGTACGACAGGTGGTTTTTTGAGTCCGAGCTCCACGAATCCGGCTATGTGGCCGAGACCGTGGAGAAGCTTGCAAAGCTGGGCTACACCTACGAAAAGGACGGCGCGCTGTGGCTTGAGACCGCGCGCATACTCACGGAGGTCTATAAAAACCAGGGCAAGACCGACGCGGAGATAGAGAAGCTGGATCTGAAGGACGACGTGCTGCGCCGGGCCAACGGCTTCTACACCTATTTTGCCGCCGACATCGCATACCACCGCAACAAGTTTGAAAAGCGGGGCTTCGACAGGGTAATCAACGTCTGGGGCGCCGACCACCACGGCCACGTGGCCAGACTGAAGGGCGCCATGGACGCCCTTGGGCTGGACGGGGAGAACCGGCTGGACATCGTGTTGATGCAGCTGGTGAAGCTCATGCGGGGCGGCGAGGTGGTGCGCATGTCCAAGCGCACCGGCAAGGCCATCTCCCTCACCGACCTTCTGGACGAGATACCGGTGGACGCCGCGCGGTACTTCTTCAATTCCCGCCCGGAATCCCCGGTGGAATTCGACCTGGATCTGGCCGTCCGTCAGGACAGCGAGAACCCGGTGTATTACGTTCAGTACGCCCACGCGCGGATATGCACCCTGGTGCAGGCCCTTCAGGAGGCCGGACATCCCGTGCCGGACGTTTCCGCGGTGGATGTGGATACCCTCCTCGACACCCCGCAGGAAAAAGAGCTTATAAAGCAGCTGGCGGCCCTCCCGGAGGAGATCACCCGCGCCGCCCGCGACTGCGACCCCAGCTATATAAACGCCTATGTGACGGAGCTTGCCGCCCGTTTCCACCGCTTCTACACCGTGTGCCGCATAAAGGACGCGGAGCCGGGCGTGCTGGAATCGAGACTGTATCTGGCAGACGCGGTGAGGAAGGTGATAGCGATATCGCTGGGAATAATCGGGGTTTCGGCGCCGGAAAAAATGTGACGGCCCGGATATAAAAAGAAAAAACAGAGAGAGAGTGGGAAATTGGGGAGAGATGTGAGCCGGAGGATTCTCGGAATGTTCCTGGCGGTGGTGACCGTCTGCGCGGCCTGCGCCGCGCCCGTCTCGGCGCTGACGCCGCAGACAAAGCTCAGTTCGGCGTATCAGTCCGGCGTATACTGGCAGCGGCTGTCCCAGGTGGAGCTCACCGGCAACTACTGCGCGGATCTTGTGAACGTGGCGCTGTCCCAAGTGGGCTATCACGAGGGCTCCGATTCCGCGGGTTACAGCGGAACCGAGTATTACGGCTGGAGGAACTATACCGAGTTCGGCAGCGTGTGCAGCCTTGACGCCAGCTGGTGCGCCATGTTCGTCTCCTGGTGCGCGCGCCAGGCCGGAATACCGGCTTCGGTCATTAATACGGCCTCCCGGGCCGTGGTGAGCAGCAGCGCGTATTCCTTCCACGTTCCGTTCTATACCAAATCCTCATATTCGCCGAAGCCGGGCGATCTCATTTTCTTCCGGCACCCCGGCTACCATGTGGGCGTGGTGGCGGCGGTGAGCGCGGAGAGGATCGTGACGGTGGAGGGCAACGCCTCCAACGCCGTGCGTGTGAACAGCTATTCCCCCGGCGACAGTACCATAACCGGCTACGGGGTGTACAGCGGCACGGCGGCGGATGAGACCGCGCTTACATATGACGGCAGCAAGCTTCTGACGGTCAAGGTGCCGTCCGAGGCCGCGTTCGGCAAGTGGCCGGACGGCAGAACGAGCTACAGCTGCAGCAGCTACTGCGCCATGATCGGCAGGGAGACGGCAATCCCCAAGAACCTGTACGTCCGCCGGGACTACACCCTGAAGGGCTATTATCTCTTCCGTTCGGACGACGGCAAATGGCTGACGACCGACGGCTGGAAGACGGGCTACGACCTGGTCTCCAACAGCGTTTCCAGACAGCTCATCACCAACGGCGTGAACCTTGTGCCGGACGATACGTGGCGGGACGGCTGCGAGAACGCCTCCGAGTTTGCGCTGTGCGCGGTGTGGACGGACAACGCCACCGGCAAAGAGCGCACCGACGTGGCCGCGCCCTTCAGCGGCGGCATCGACGATGACGGCTGGTACTGGACCATGGCGGACATCTGCCCCGACGACTGGTTTTTCAACGATGTCAAATTCACCCTGCAAAAGAGCATAATGAGCGGAATTACCGAGTCCAGATTTTATCCCGGCATGCCCCTTACCCGCGCCATGCTGGTGGACGCGTTTTACAAGCTGGCGGGCTCCCCCGCGCAGGATACTGAAAATGCCCTGCCGTTTACGGACGTGGACGCCGGCGCGGAATATGTCCCTGCCCTGCGCTGGGCCTTCGCCTCCGGCATCGTCCAGGGCGTGAGCGCGGACAGCTTCGCCCCCACCGGCACGGTGGACAGGCAGACGTACATCACCATGCTCATGCGCTATGCCGCCACGACCAGCGGCGCACAGTCCATTAACGGCGGCTCCGTCTCCGCCTATCCCGACGCCGCAAAGGTGGCCCTGTGGGCGGCTGACGCCGTGGAATGGGCCCTGGAAAACGGCATGGTGAACGGCATCTCCTCGGGCGGCGTCACATATCTCCGGCCCGCCGGAACTGTCACCCGCGCCCAGGCGGCGGCCATGCTGCACCGCTATTCCCAGACGCTTGCAAAGTAAAAAGGCAACAAAAAATCTCCGGTCTTTAAAGACCGGAGATTTTTATTTCAACTTATTTGTGCCATTTCCACTGGACGACTTCGGGCATATCCACGCCGTATTCGCGGATGTACTGCTTGTGCTCCACCAGCTTGTCCTTCATCTGCTGGTTGAGGGAAGCGCCCCGGTTGCCCAGAACAGGCAGGTACTTGAGGGCGAGCATGACCAGATGATAGCGGTCCAGCTCGTTGAGAACGCGCATGTCGAAGGGCGTGGTAATGGTGCCTTCCTCGATGTAGCCGCGCACATGGATGTTCTTGTTGAAGCGCTTGTAGGTCAGCTTGTGGATAAGGGACGGGTAGCCGTGGAAAGCGAAGATGATGGGTTTGTCGCGGGTGAACAGCGAGTCGTAATCCGAATCGGAGAGCCCGTGGGGGTGCTGGGTGTCGGATTCGAGCCGCATGAGGTCGACCACGTTTATAACGCGGATCTTCAGCTCCGGGAAGGCGTCCCGCAGAATCGTGACGGCGGCCAGAGTTTCCACGGTTGGGGTGTCGCCGCAGCAGGCCATCACGATGTCGGGCTCCTGCCCCTGATCGTTGGAGGCCCAGTCCCAGATGCCGATGCCCTGGGTGCAGTGCTTCACGGCCTCGTCCATGGTCAGCCACTGATAGCTGGGATGCTTGGAGGTGACCATCACGTTCACATAGTTGCGGGAGCGGACGCAGTGGTCGAAGCAGCTCAGCAGGCAGTTGGCGTCGGGGGGCAGGTACATGCGCACCACGTCGGCCTTCTTGTTGGAGACATGGTCCAGGAAGCCGGGGTCCTGATGGGTGAAGCCGTTGTGATCCTGCTGCCAGACGTTGGAGGAGAGAATGTAGTTCAGGGACGCTATGCGCTCGCGCCAGCGGAGCTGATTGCAGACCTTCAGCCATTTGGCGTGCTGGGAGAACATGGAGTCCACGATGCGGATGAACGCCTCGTAGGAGCAGAAGAAGCCGTGGCGGCCGGTGAGCAGATAGCCCTCCAGCGTGCCCTCGCACATGTGCTCGGACAGCATGGAGTCCATGACGCGCCCCTCGTGGGACAGTCCGTCGTCGGAGTCCTCAATGTCGCCCTGCCAGTCGCGGCTCTCGGATTCAAAGACCTTGGTGAGCCGGTTGGACGCCGTCTCGTCCGGCCCGAAGATGCGGAAATTCGTGGGGTTGAGCTTATAGATGTCCCGGACGAAGCCGCCCAGAACGGTCATGTCCTCGGCCTTGACGGAGCCGGGGAAGGGCACGTCCACGGCGTAGTCGGTGAAGTCCGGCATGCGCAGGCCGTGCAAAAGCTTGCCGCCGTTGGCGTGGGGGTTCATGCCCATGCGCCTGTCGCCCGCGGGGGCGATATCCATCATGTCCGCAATGGGCACGCCGTTGTCGTCGAACAGCTCGTCGGGCCTGTAGCTCCTGAGCCAGTCCTCGATTATCTTGATATGCTCAGGTGAGTCGGCGGGCACGGGCACCTGATGGGCGCGGTAGCTGCCCTCGATGGTCTTGCCGTCCACTTCCTTGGGGCCTGTCCAGCCCTTGGGGGAGCGGAAAACGATCATCGGCCACGCGGGACGGTCGGTATTGCCGTTCTCACGGGCGTCCTTCTGGATGGCATCTATGCGGTCCAGCGCCTCGTCCAGCGTGTCGGCCATGAGCCTGTGCATCTTTGCCGGGTCGTCGCCCTCCACGAATATGGGGCTCCAGCCAGCGCCGCGCAGGTACATGTCCAGCTCCTCGTGGGGGATGCGGGAGAGTATCGTGGGGTTGGCGATCTTGAAGCCGTTCAGGTGCAGGATGGGCAGAACGGCGCCGTCGCCCTTGGGATTGATGAACTTGTTGATCTGCCAGCCGGCCGCCAGCGGGCCGGTCTCGGCTTCGCCGTCGCCCACCACGCAGGCCGCGATGAGCCCGGGGTTATCCAGCACGGCGCCCAGGGCGTGGGAAAGGGAGTAGCCCAGCTCGCCGCCCTCATGTATTGAGCCCGGAGTCTCCGGGGCCACATGGGAGGGGATGCCGCCGGGGAAGGAGAACTGCTTGAAAAGCTTTCTCATGCCGTCCTCGTCCCGGGTTATGTTGGGGTAGATCTCGGTGTAGCTGCCGTCCAGCCAGTCCTGAGCCACCATGGCGTTGCCGCCGTGGCCGGGGCCGGAGAGATAGATCATGTCCAGGTCGCGGTCGCGGATGACGCGGTCCAGATGGGTATAGATAAAGTTCTGCCCGGGCACGGTGCCCCAGTGGCCGACAATCTTCTTCTTGATCTGCTCGCTCTTCAGCGGCTCCTTCAGCAGGGGATTGTCCAGCAGGTAGAGCTGTGCGCCAGCCAGATAGTTCGCCGCGCGCCACCACAGGTCCATTTTGCGTATCTGTTCGTCTGTTGCTCTGAATTTGGCCATACATTAACCTCCAAATAAAAATGTCAGTTCAGCTTTTGCATTAACTGTCCCCACAGCTCCAGCAGGCGGAATTTCACCGCGTACCCGCCGGATTCCGTGATGATGCCGTAGTCGCTCCCGGACATGACGCTTTTGGCTTCCTCTCTCCCGGCGGCGGTGAGGCACAGGGGCGGGAAGACCACGCACCACCAGTTGTGCCCGCGGCCCTCGCCCAGGATCACCCGCAGGGAGCGGTATCGTCCGGCGGGGAGGGAAAAGCCCTGATACTGCCGCGTGGGATAGTATTCCTCCGACAGCGTCACCTTCACCGGGCGGCCCTGGGCGGCCCGGCCGGCGGCGGCGCGGATGCCGTCCAGATTGCCGGCTATCACGTTCCCGGCCTCGTCCGCGCTTTTTGCTCCGGACAGCAGGGGAGACAGATAGGCGATCACGCCGTCCCGCACCGCCAGCTTTATGCGCTGTTCGTCTTCGTCGTCGGACACGGCCAGAACATGGAGCCGGATGAGGTTCGACGCCAGCTCGGCCTGCTTTGCCTGGGCCCAGGTACCGGTGAGCATGGTGATGCAAAGCGCCAGGAGAAGGGAAATCTCCCAGCTTTTCAGTCTGTTTTTGGAATACATTTCTTTTTACCGCCTTTTATGTACGTTTGCACATATTATCGGCGGCACGGCCGGGTTTTAAACCCGGTCGGCGGGAATATTGCGGGCCTGACAGCAGAAGCCGTGGTTCTTTCCCACGGCGGAGCAGGCGGCCCGGGCCGCGTCCTCCCCGGCGAAGATGCCGAACACGGCGGAGCCGGAGCCGGTCATGACCGAGCCCAGCGCGCCCCGGTCCAGCAGCGAGCTTCTTATGGCAGCTATGCTCTTCCTCCGGCGGTCGGGTACGGACTCGAATACATTGTACATCCTCCGCGCAACTCCCGCAAGGTCTCCGGAGCCCAGCGCAGAAATAATTCCCTGCGTGTCCGGGCGGCAGCGTATCTGCACCGCGTCCAGCTTCCGGTAAAGCTCGGGGGTGGAGATGGAAAAATCGGGCTTGCAGATGACGATATGGCAATCCGGCAGCGGCGGTAGGGGAGAGAGCAGTTCGCCACGGCCCCTGGCCAACTGGGTGCCGCCCCGGACGCAGAAAGGCACATCGGAGCCGACTCGGGCCCCGATGTCCTCAAGCTCCCGGGGGGTGAAACGCCCGCCGAAAAGCTCGTTCAGGCCCCGCAGCACGGCGGCGGCGTCGGAGGAGCCGCCGCCCATGCCGGAGCCCACCGGTATGCGCTTGTTTATGGATATTCTGGCGCCGGAGGAGATGCCCGCGGCGGCAAAAAAAGCCTCCGCCGCCTTGACGGCCAGGTTTCTTTCGTCGTTGGGGATGAAGCGGAAGCTGGTGAAGGCGGAGACGCCGGCGGGCGTGAGCTCTATGCTCACGTCGTCGCAGAGTGAGACGGTCTGCATCACCATGGTCAGCTCGTGATATCCGTCCTCCCGCTTCCCGGCCACGTCCAGAGAAAGGTTGAGCTTCGCCCAGGCCTTGACTTCAATTTTGCTCATTTGTCAAAAAGCATACCCATCAGACGGCTGCCGTCCGGGACAAAGGGCCCCTTGAGCCCGTTGGCCTCGGTGTAGGAAAGGCCGCTGCCCTGAGACTTGCGGCTGTCGTAGATCATGTAGGGCACGGGATCGCCGTCGTGACCGCGGGTGGAGGTGAGCGTCTTGTGATCGGAGAGGATGAGCATGCGGTAATCCCAGCCGTGTTCCTCAAAGGACTTTTTCAGCGGTGCGACCACCCGGCTGTCCAGCCACTCCACGCCCTGTATCTTGCCCTTGAGATCGCCGTTGTGTGTGCACTCGTCGGGCGCCTCGAAGTGCAGGCAGGCGAAGTTGTGCCGCTCCAGGACCTCTATCGTGGCTGCGACCTTGTTTTCAAGGTTGGTGTCTATCTCGCCGGTGGCGCCCTCCACAAAAACGGGCTCGAGACCGGTGAGGGCCGCGATGCCGTGGCACAGGGGCACGGCTGATACAACGCCGCCCTCTTCGCCATAGGCCTCAACAAAGTTGGGCATGGCGGCGGCTGAACCCTCCGCCCAGAACCAGATGCCGTTGGCGGGCATTCTGCCGGCCGCCCGGAGCTTCTCGTTGAGCGGATGGTGATCCAGTATCTCGTGGGCCTTCTTCATCAGCGCCTTCAGCACGTCGGCGTTGGGGCAGCCGGAGGGCAGCAGCGGCCCGATGACCTCGCCCAGATGGTCGTGGGGCGGGATGAGCTTTATGCCCTTGATGTCCGCGCCCTTCTGCACGGCGATGTGCCGGAAGGAGTGGCCCAGATTTATGGTCATGCCCGCCTTGTCTGCCAGGGGCCTGAAGTCCGGGTGATTGAAGAGCATGGTCACTATCTCGTCGGAAACGCCGCCGTCTATGGAGCCGGCGGAGTGGGAGAGAATCTTCTTCTCCTCCCAGGGCTTGTCGGCGTCCTCCAGAGCCACCATGTTGCAGCGGTAGGCCACGTCCCCCGGCGCCAGTTTCAGCCCGGTGGCCGCCGCCTCCAGCGGCGCGCGGCCGGTGAAGTATTTCCGCGGGTCGCAGCCGAATATGGACATTATGGCCGTCTCGCTGCCCGCGGGCAGGCCCTTGGGGCAGTTAACCACGCTGCCAAGTTCGCTTTTTGCGCACATGGCGTCGATGACGGGCTTCTTCGCATATTCCAGGGGCGTCTTTCCGCCCAGCTCGGGCACGGGATTGTCGGCCATACCGTCGCCAATTACCAGCACATATTTCATGATTTCGCCTTTCTTACCTTTATTTATGATGATATAGTATACAGCACGGACAGATGTTTTTCAACCATGGATTTTTAATTGTTCCGCCGGCCGCGGCACTTGATTTTTGTCCGGGATTGTGTGACAATGACAGGCATGAAAAAAGGAGACGGCGGTAAAGCGGATGAAGGATAGAAAAAGGACGGCGGCAATCCTGGCGGCGGTAGGCGTATACACGATCTGGGGCTTCTCATTTTTTGCCTCCAAGCTGGCCCAGGCGGCGGCCTCGCCGCTGGTGGTGCTGATGTACAGATTCGACATCGCCTGCCTGGCCATGGCGCTGCCGTGGATATTGGGGAAGCGGAAGGTGAAGCTCAGGGGAAAGAAGCTCAGGGGCCTGCTGCTCATGGGCCTGTGCGAGCCGGTGATATATTTCATCGGCGAGCAGTACGGGCTCAAATACACCAACTCCGCCTTTTCCGGCGTGATGATAGCGCTCATCCCCATCGTGACGCTGTCCATGGCGGCGGCGTTTCTGGGGGAGCGGCCGTCGGGCGCCCAGTGGGGCTTCAGCTTTGTGTCCATCGCGGGCGTTGTTGCAATAACCCTCATATCCGGCGGGGAGGGGGACATCAGGCCTCTGGGCGTGGCGCTGCTGCTGCTGGCGGTGGTGTCCGGCTCCGCCTACGCGGTGCTCAGCCGCGCCATATCCGACGACTTCACGGTGTATGAGCGGTCGCTGGTGATGCAGCTGATGGGCGCTGTCTTTTATACGGCGCTGGCCGTGTTCGGGTGCAGGCACGATCTTTCGTTGCTGGTGTCCCCGCTGAAGGACGGCGGCTTTCTGTTCGGCGTCCTTTATCTGGGCCTGGGCGCGTCGGCGGGCTACTCGCTGTATAACTACGCGGTGACCAACGCCCCCATGGCGAACATAGCTTCCCTGTGCAACCTCACCACCGTCCTGTCCGTGGCGGCTGGGGTGCTGATACTCAAGGAGCCGTTTTCCGCTCTGTCCGCCGCGGCACTCGCGGTGATACTCATAGGCATCTGGGGAGTGCAGAAATTTTCTCCCGAAAGAAAGGCCGGTGCGGAGCTGAAATGAAAAAGCGGTTTATATCCCTGATTCTGGTTCTGGCGATGTGCTTTGCCCTCGCCGCCGGCGCGCTGGCGGCGCCCAGAGCGGTGGTCTCGCCCCAGCGGGTCTATGTGGACGGCGCCGAGAAGAGCTTTCAGGTCTACAACATCGGCGGCTCCAATTACTTCCGCCTGCGGGACATAGCGTACGTCCTGAGCGGCACGGAATCAAAATTTTCCGTGGTCTGGGACGCCGGGAGCAACGGCATATCCGTGACCGCCGGCGAGGACTACACGGCGGACGGCACGGAGATGAGCGTGGGCCGGGACATGAGCTCCACCGCCGTGCCCAGCCGCCAGACCCTCACCATAAACGGCGAGGCGGCGAACCTCGCGCCCTACAACATCGGCGGCACCAACTTCTTCCGCCTGCGGGAGCTGGGCGCGGCGCTGTCTTTCGGCGTCTCCTACGACGCGGCGGAAAACAGCGTGGCCATAACCAGCGGGAAGACCGCCGAAAACGCCGCCGCCTCCGTCACGGTGAGCTTCATCGACGTGGGGCAGGGCGACTCCGTCTTCATCGACGACGGGACTTACGAGGTGCTCATCGACGCCGGCACCGCCGACAAGGGCAGGCTGGTGTCCGACTACATAAAGCCCTATGTGGACGGCGATCTGGATCTTGTCGTCGCCACCCACGCCCACGCCGACCATGTGGGCGGCCTGACCCAGGTGATAAACGATTACAAGGTGGACGAGATCATCGACTCCGGCGACACGGCGGAGTCAAAGGCCTGGCAGAACTATCACGCGGCGGCGGTCTCCGAGCAGGACTGCAGGTTCATTGCCGACTGCGACATGACTGTGTCCATGGCCAACGGAGCATACATGCAGATAATCGAGGCGCTGGACGGGGACGCGAATCTCAACAACGACAGCGTGTGCGCCCTGTTCACCTGCGGCAAGGTTAAGGTGCTGTTCACCGGCGACAGCGAGGCGGCGGCCGAGGCCGTCATAGCCCAAAAGGTGGGCGACGTGGACGTTTTCAAGGCCGGACACCACGGCAGCCGTACGGCGAACACCATGGCGCTGCTGTCGGTGATAAAGCCGGAGTACGTGGTGGTGTCCTGCGGCGCGGGCAATACCTACGGCCACCCGCATACCCAGGCGCTGGAGAACTTCGCCTCCGTGGGCGCCGTGACGTACGGCACGGTTAAGTCCGGGACCGTGGTGATGACCACGGACGGCACGACATATTCATTCAACACCTCGGCGGCCCTGACGCTCGCCGACGCGGAAGACAAGGGAGGAGCGCAATGAAAAATATTCTTTTTTTTGGGGACTCCAATACCTGGGGCTACACTCCCGGCACGGGAGAACGGTACCCAGCGGACGTACGCTGGCCAAGCGTGGCCGCCCGCGCGCTGGGGGAGTCTTACCACTGCATCGAGTGCGGCATAAACGGCCGCACTACGGTTTACGAGGACCCCTGGCGGGGCTGCCGCCGGGGCAGCGACGCGCTGGATTACGAGCTGGTGGCCAATACGCCGCTGGATCTTTTGGTGATAATGCTGGGCACCAACGACCTCAAATTTGGGGACGCCTACCGCAGCGCCAAGGGTGTGAACACGCTTCTGAACATGGCAGAGACGGTGGATCAGCGCCGTTTCACCCTCTCGCCGGTGTTTCCCAACGGTATAAGGGAGCTGGTGATATCGCCCATACACATCGGCCCCGGCGCGGAGCACAACGACGAATATCCGCTCATGCCGGACGGGCATGAGGAATCCATGAAATTCGCCGGGTATCTGCGGGCTGTGGCCGAGGCCCACGGCGCGGCGTTTCTGGACGCGGCGGAGCTGGCCGAGCCCAGTGCGATCGACTGCCAGCATCTGCTGCCGGCGGGCCACGCGGCCCTCGCCGCCGCCGTGACGGACAAGATACGCGAAATTTTCAGATAAGCAAACGTCAGTATAAAAAAGAGCTCCGCCCTTCGGCGGAGCTCTTTTACGTTTTCAGTATTCGTAGATCCCGCCGCCGATGAACTCGCGTATCATGGCGTCCGGAGCCACGTACTTTTCGTCGATGACGCCGAAGAGCTGCAGGGCGGGCAGCACGGACTTGAGCTCGTCGAACCGCTCTATCCCCTCAGGCACGGACTGGAACAGCTTGGTGGCCGTTTCGTTCATGACGGCCAGCTCGTAGGGGAAGGAGGAGTCGAACTGATAGTTGGCCTTGTGCTTGTAGGGGGAGATGTTGGCTTTCTCACCCCGGCGGACGTTGCCCCACATGGCCATGGTGTTGGCGGGGTCGGCGCCGCGGAAGTTGTAGTCCCGCACCAGCCGCCGCACCAGCCGGAACCAGGTGCTCTTGAACACCACCTGCCCGCTGAATTCCACGTTGCTGCGGGCGGAGATGTAAAGCTTGAAGGCCTCCGGGTGGGCGTCGGTTATCATGTCGTTCAAAGCGTGGATCCCCTCGAACACCACGATCTCGTCCTTGCCCAGCTTGATGGACTTGGACGGCTCCGTCACGCGCATCTGGCGGGAAAACTCGTATTTCGGCACGTATATTTTTTTGCCCTCGGAGAGCATGGTGAAGTGCTTGTTGAGAAGCTCCATGTCCATGCACAGCGGGGATTCCAGATCCATCTCGCCCTCGGGCGTGCGGGGCACGGTCTTGGGGTCCACGGTCTTGAAATAGTCGTCCATGCTGACGTAGTGGGTGCCCACGCCCTTCTTTTCCAGCGTCTCCGCTATCTTCATGGAGGTGGTGGTCTTGCCGCTGCCGGAGGGGCCGGAGAGCAGGACTATGGGGCTTTGGGACATGTTCTTTATTATCAGATCGGCCGCGTGGGAGACGCGCTTGTTATATGCCTCGTCGCACTCCGCCACGAAGCCCTTCGGGTCGGAGACGGTTTTCATGTTGATTTCAGAAAGCTGATAAGCCATTGTAAAACTCCTTTATATGTTTTTTGTCCTCACAGGTCTTTTCAATGTGAGAAATATATTCCGCCGGGTATTTCGGAGCCATGAGCCGGATGTTTTTCCCATCGCCGGGGGCGGTCAGCTTGGTCGAGCCGCCGGCGCCCATGGCGATTATGGGACACAGCTCCTCCATGATGCAGATGTTGTACAGATTGGAGTGCCCCGGCAGAGTCCAGCCCACGTTTTCAAAGCCGCCGGACATGAATTTCTGACGGTAGAGATAATACGGCTCGTATCCCGCTCCCCGCAGGGCGCCGCAGGCGAAATCCAGCATGGCGCCCACCTCGCCCGGAGTGGGCAGCGCCGCGCCCTCCAGCGTGATGCGGGAGCCCTTTTTCAGCGTCAGCGTGTGGACGGTGATATTCTCCGGCTTAAGCGAGAGCACCGTTTCCGCGGTCTGCCGGAAACCGGACACCGTGTCGGAGGTGAGCCCCGCGATAAGGTCCATGTTCACCTCGAACGAGCCGGCGCCGCGCACCTTGTCAAGGGCGTCCAGCACGTCGGCGGCGGTGTGCCTGCGGCCGATGGCCTCCAGGACGGAATCCGACATGGTCTGGGGATTCACGCTCACCCGGGTGACGCCGCGGGAGCGGAGCACCCGCAGCTTCTCTTCCGTGATGGTGTCGGGCCGCCCGGCCTCCACGGTGTATTCCCGCACGGCGGAGAGGTCGAAGTGCTCCGCCAGCTTCGCGCAGAGGCGGTCGAGCTGTGGAGCGGAGAGGGTGGTGGGCGTGCCGCCGCCCATGTATACCGAAACGGGCCTGCCGCCGGCGGCCTTCACCGCCGCGGCCGCGGCCGCTATCTCCAGCTCCAGCGCATCGAGATAGGGCGGGATGAGCTTCATGCTCTTTTCCACCGACTGGCTGACAAAGCTGCAGTAGGCGCAGCGGGTGGGACAGAACGGGATGCCAACGTACAGGCAGACGTCGCCGGGCAGAAGGTCCTCTTCGGCATTCATGGAAGCTTCCGAGGCGTCCAGACACAGCTCCGCCCGCTCGGGGGACACGTCGTAGGTCTCCGAAAAGACCCTGGCCGCGTCGGCCGCGGGCACGCCGGAGCGCAGGAGCTCAGACATCAGCTTGCCGGGCCGGACCCCGGTGAGGGAGCCCCATACCGGCTTTTCGTGTCCAGCCCGGATGGCGGCCCGGTAGAACGCCGCCTTTATCATGCGCTGGGTGTAGCGGTCCAGCAGCATGGGGTCGGAGAGCTCCTCCGCCCTGACTGCGGCGCGGCCGGTGTGGACCTCGCCGCCCAGACACAGGCGGCAGACCACCGTGGCGTATACCCTGCCGAGGCTGAAGCTTATCTCCGCCCTGTCGCCCTCGGGGGGGCCGTCCGGGTACTCGGGGCGCTCGCCGGGATAGAGGGTCAGGAGCATCTGCTCCGCCGCATACTTGTTGTTGTGTCCGCGAAAATACAGCTTCACCGGGCAAACCTCTCTATTATCAGATTAACATAAAATGTTTAAAATATAATAAAACGGCGGCGAAACGGCCGATTTATCTATTATACTCGCAATATGCGGAGAACACAACCGGAGGTATGTACCGAAAATCGGTCAGTGTGCGGAAGTTGCATTTGAAATCTTCAAATATTTGTGATATTATGTTAACGTTTGGATGATATGAGAAAACGGAGTAGAAATATGTTTGCAGTCGGAGACAAGATAATTTATGGGGAAAACGGCGTGTGCACCGTGGAAGCGGTAGGAAAGCTCGCGATGAGCGGAACGGACAGGGAAAGAATTTACTACACTCTCTCGCCCATGGTGGGCACGGGCACGTTTTACGCGCCGGTGGATACGAAGGTGTTCATGCGCTCGATAATGTCGAAGCGGGAGGCCGAGGATTTTCTGGAGAGCATGGCGGAGATAGAACCCGCCATATGTCACGACGTACGCTTTACACATGTGGACGCTTTTTATAAGGAGCTTTTCCGGGAGCACACCTGCCAGGCTCTGGTGGCCATGCTGAAGGGCATATATTCCCAGGAGCGCTCCAGCCGCTCGAACCGCATAGACATGGTGACCAAGCGGGCCAAGGAGATACTCAACGGAGAGCTTTCCGTGGCGCTGGGCATTCCGTACAACGAGACTGAGGAGTATGTCCGCCGCAGGATGAAAAAACAATGATTCTTAAGGACGCGGCGCGCTGAGCAAGTGCGCCGCGTTTAATCTAATTCTAAATTACTTATTGTATAATCAGGGCAGTTATCCTGAAAAGAAGGGAAGTTGAAAACAAAGCGGACGAAAGGAGCATTATGAGAAAGATCAAAATAGGGATCGGCTTCGCCACGGGCAGACGAAGCTTCCGCAAGGTGCTTGGCGCCTATGTGAACACGTGGAACGCATCCCGCGCGCTCCTGCCGCCGGATGTGGATGCGAGTCTGAGCCTGTTCGTTTCGTACGATGTGGATTACCACGGCACGGTCTCCACCGATTACACCAATCTCAGCCAGGATATGGTGGACGCTTTCGACAGCATAGTTTTCATCGGCGCGAAAAACGCCCAGAAAAGCATCGAGAGTCTGGGCCACAGCGGCGGCATCAGCCGTTCGGAACTGAAAAGCGTGTTCGGTGCGGGCTATGCCGGAAAGCGCAACGCCATACTGTATTCGGCGCTGGAAAACCATATGGATTATCTGCTCTTTCTCGACGACGACGAATACCCCATGGCGGTGACGAACAACCACGACCAATGCCTCTGGAGCGGCCAGCGGGTGGTGTATTCTCATCTGCGCGCCATCGGGGACGCGGACTTTACAAACGGCAGACACTGCGGCTATATTTCCCCCATCCCCCAGATAGAATTCGGCAAAGGCCTCGGCGAACAGGATTTCAGGGCCTTTATAGAGGCCATCAGCAACGACATCATCAACTGGGACAGCATCAGGCAGCTCATGGAGTCTGGCGGCGTGACCTATGCCTCCACCGACGTGCTGATAAACGGCGCGGCTGAGGAGGTACGGGAAACGAGCGGCTGCAAGTTCATATCCGGCGCGAATCTGTGCGTGAATCTGACCAGACCGGAGCGCACCCTGCCGTTTTATAATCCCCCCGGCGCCAGGGGCGAGGATACCTTCCTTTCCACCATGCTTTCAGACCGCAAGGTTCTGCGTATTCCGTGCTATGCTTTCCACGACGGCTTTTCCATATGCCAGCATCTTCTCGACGGCGCGCTGCCGATAAGGCTGCCGCCCGTCAGGGCGGATTCCCCGGCGATAGTCACCCGGTTCGTAAACGCCTGCACCGGCTGGGTGCGGTACAAGCCGCTGCTGATGTATATAACGGCGCCGGATAGTTACGACGCCCAGACGTCCTCGATAAGGGAGGCCCTGTCGCGCACGCTGCCGAAAATGGCGGGGTATTTCGAAGACGACCGCTTTTTCCGGATCTCGGGAGAATTTGAAAAGTATTCCGCCAACGTGGGCAAACACTTCGACCAGTATCTCCAGACTCAAAGCGCCTGGGAAAAGATCGTGGGCACCATCAAGTGAAGACGCAAAAATGCCGGGGATGTACCCCGGCATTTTTATGCGCTGTTTCAGTTGGTGGCCAGATGGGCCCGGTCGGCGGCGAAATCAGCGAACTTGCACGCGGCCGGGGACATGGTCTCCGGCAGGGCGATGCCGATCTCCACGGGCTGGGGCGGGTCCAGCGGCATCACCACTACGCCGCCCTGCCAGTCCCGGGCCGTCAGCGACTGGTTCAGGCTCACGCCCAGCCCGGCCTCCACCATGAGGTAGGCGCTGTACGGGTCTGTGGTGGTGAAGCGCACGTTGGGGCATATACCGTATTTGTCGAAGGTCAGTGAGCAGTCGGTCTCGCTGGGGCGGCAAATGTCGATGTAAGGCTCCGTGGCGAAAGCGGCCAGGGGAAAGGTGTCCCCGGCGGCCAGAGGGTGCCCCTTTGGGACCCAGGCCACCATCCGCTCCGTCGCCAGCGGCATCCATTGAAAATCGCCCTCCCGGCGGCTGATGAGGCACAGATCCGCCGTGCGGTCGCCCAGGGCGGCGGCAAGCTCGCTGCTCAGGCCGTCCAGAACGCGGACCTCGATGTTGGGATAGCTTTTGCAGAATGCGGCGATGAGCTCCGACAGCCAGCGGTAATATCCGCTGCTGGATATGCCCACGGTCACCACGCCCTCGTCCAGACCGCGTATTTCGGAGGCGAGCTGACTGAACTGCTCGCCCCAGCTGGCAAGAGCTCTGAACGCCGGCATAAGCGACTGACACTCTTTCGTGGGCACCACGCCGCTGCGGGAGCGCACAAGAAGCGGAAAACCGGTCTCCATCTCCAGCGAGGCCATCATGCGGCTTATCCCGGAGGGAGTGTAGCCAAGCCGTTCGGCGGCCGCGGACAGACTGCCGGTCTCGATGGTGCAAAGCAGAGCCCTGCATTTTTCAGTATCCATACCAAGCCTTCCTTTGACGCAAAATCACAAAACCTTTGTAAAACTATCATTTTCCTCAAAAATACAGCGAACAGCCGCACTTGTCAAGAGAAATCATGCGCCCGGCGGGAGCCGCCGCAAAGGCGGCATTTCGTGTTGCATAAAGAGGCGGATGTTGGTATAATTCCGGTGAGGGCGGCAGCCCTCCGGAGGGCGTATGAAAAATATTCTTATGATAGGAACAGGCGGCACGATAGCGTCCGAGGTGACCAAGGACGGCCTTGCGCCGGAGCTCACGCCTGAGCAGCTGGTGAACTACGTCCCCGCCGTATCGGAGATGTGCTCCCCGCGCTGCATGCAGCTTTTCAGCATCGACAGCACCAACATGACGCCGGAGCACTGGATCAGGGTGGTGCGCGCCGTGCGCGACAATTACGACGCCTTCGACGGCTTCGTCATCAGCCACGGCACGGACACCATGGCCTACACCGCCGCCGCCCTTTCGTATATGATACAGGGCTCGCCCAAGCCGATCATACTAACCGGCGCCCAGAAGCCCATCAACTTCGACAACACCGACTCCAAGATAAACCTGCTGGACGCCTTCACCTGCGCCTGCGCTGACGGCATGTCCGGCGTGAACATCGTTTTCAACGGCAAGGTGATACTGGGTACCCGGGCGCGAAAAACGCGTTCCAAGAGCTTTCAGGCCTTTTCCAGCATCAATTATCCGGACGTGGGCACCCTGCAGGACGGATATCTGATGCAGTATATAAGGCAGGACAGCCTGCCGCGACCCATATTCTGCGACACGCTGGACACCTCGGTGGGGCTGGTGAAGATGATACCCGGCATAGATTTCGAGCTTCTGGAATTCATGCTGGAGCGGAAGGACGCCGTGATAATCGAGAGCTTCGGCGTGGGCGGCCTGCCGTCATACAACTCCGACAGGTTTTTCGACATTATAATTGAAAAAGGCATACAGCGGGGCAAATTCATCATCATGACCACCCAGGTGCAGAACGAGGGTTCCAATCTGGCCGTGTACAACGTGGGACACAGGCTCAAGGGCTGGCGCTATGTGCTGGAGGCCTACGACATGACCACGGAGAGCGTGCTGGCAAAGATAATGTGGATACTGGGACAGACGAAGGACGAGCGGCAGGTCGCCGAGCTCTTTTACCGCCCGGTGGCCAACGACATACTTTACAGGGGATAGACATGGACACAGTTGCGATAATCGGCGGCGGAGCCTCCGGCATGGCGGCGGCCGTCGCCGCTTCCGAGGACCCGGGGAACCGGGTGATACTTTTCGAGCGGCAGCAGCGGGTGGGGCGCAAGCTTTTGGCCACCGGCAACGGCCGCTGCAATCTGACGAACACCGGCGCCTCCCCCGCGGATTACCACGGCGCTGCGCCGGAGTTCGCCGCACCTGCGCTGAGAAAAATGCCGCCGGCGGCGGTGCTGGAGTTTTTCGCGTCTCTGGGGCTGGTGACCAGAGAGGAGTACGGCGGCCGGGTGTACCCGCTGTCCAATTCCGCCAATTCCGTGGCCGACGTGCTGAGGCTTACGCTGGAGGAGCGGAGCAACGCGGAGCTCCGCACGGCCTGCCGGGTGGAGTCTGCGCGCCGGGACGGCGCCGGCTTCGCTCTGTCCTTCGACGGCGGAACGCTCCGCGCGGACTATCTGATAGTCGCCTGCGGCGGCTGCGCCGGGGGCAAACTGGGCGGCGTGAAGGACGGCTACGACATTCTTAAATCCCTGGGCCACAGGCGCACGGGCCTCTATCCGTCCCTGACCCAGATAACCACCGACCCTGCCTATCCCCGCGCCCTCAAGGGCGTGAAGACCGACGCTGTGCTGCGCCTCACCGGCGCGGCCGCCGGCGAGAGCCGGGGCGAGGCGCTTTTCACTGAAAACGGCGTGTCCGGCCCCGCGGCCTTCGACCTTTCCCGGGAGGTTTCCACCGCGCCCGACGGCAAAAAGGAGCTGCACATGGACTTTCTGCCGGGCTTTACGGACGGGCAGATCCTCGCGCTGCTGAAGGCCCGGCGGGAAAAGCTGCCGGACAAACCGGCGGACGAGCTGTTTACCGGCGTACTGCAGAACCGGCTGGGACGCATGGCGGTGAAATACGCGCATATTCAGGGGACGAAGCCGCTGGGAGAACTTTCCGACGGTGAGCTTGGCGCGGCCGCAGCGGCCTGCCGGGACTTCACCATCGCCGTGAAGGGCACGGGCGACTTCGATTCCGCCCAAGTCACCGCCGGGGGCGCGGACACCGCGCTGTTCGACCCGGAGACCATGGAGAGCCGTCTGGTGCACCGGCTTTTCGCCTGCGGCGAGGTGCTGGACGTGGACGGGAACTGCGGCGGCTACAACCTTCAGTGGGCCTGGGCCAGCGGCATTATTGCCGGGAGGCTGGGAAAATGATACTTGTCCGCAATCTGCGCCTGGAGCCCGGCGAGGACTTTTCCGCCCTGCTGCCCAGAGCCGCCGCCAAACTGAAGGTGCACCCCGGCGATATAAAGGAGCTCCGCCCCGTGAAGCGCTCGCTGGACGCCCGCAGGAAGGGCGACATACACTATGTGGTCTCCGCCGCCGTGAAGCTTGCCGGCGGCGAGGCCAGAGCCGCTGCCCGGGCCAAAAGTCCGGACGTTTCGCCGTATGAGGAATACCGTTACGACATACCCGCCGTAAAGACGGACGAGCGCCCCGTGATCGCGGGCTTCGGCCCGGCGGGCATGTTCGCCGCGCTGGTGCTGGCCCGCTCCGGTGCCCGGCCCATCGTGCTGGAGCGCGGCCCCGACGCCAAAACGAGATTTGAAAAGATTGAGGCTTTCCGCAGGGGCGGAGCCTTCGACCCGGAGTGCAACGTCCAGTTCGGCGAGGGCGGCGCGGGCACGTTTTCCGACGGCAAGCTGAACACCGGCATCCACGATGAGCGCCTTGAGTGGATGCTCCGGCAGTTTTACGAGCACGGCGCGCCGGAGAGCGTCCTGTACGACGCCAAGCCCCACATCGGCACCGACGTTCTGGTGGACGTGGTGCGGAATATCCGCGCCGACGTAATCGAAAACGGCGGCGAGGTGCGCTTCTGCCACAGGCTCACGGGGCTCGCGACAGCGGAAAACCGGCTGACCGGCGTTCAGGTCTCCTCGCCGGAGGGGGAGTACGTCCTGCCCTGCGGACAGCTTATTCTGGCTGTGGGACACTCGGCCAGGGACACCTTCGAGATGCTCCATTCCATGGGCGTGCCCATGGAGCCCAAGCCCTTTTCAATGGGCGTGCGGATCGAGCACCGCCAGACCGACGTCGACCTTGCCCAGTATGGCCGGGCCCGGGGCGGCCTGCCCCCGGCGGACTACGCCCTGAACGTCCGTCTGCCGGACGGGGAGAGCGCCTATACCTTCTGCATGTGCCCCGGCGGAGAGGTGTTCGCCGCCGCCTCCGAGACCGGGGGCGTGGTGACCAACGGCATGAGCTATTCCGCCCGGGACGGCGAAAACTCCAACTCGGCCCTGCTGGTCACCCTGAAGCCGGAGGACTTCCCCGACAGGTCCGTTCTGGGCGGCATGTACTGGCAGCGGGAGATCGAACGCCGGGCCTTTGAATACGGCGGCGGGAACTATTTCGCCCCCGCCCAGCTCTGCGGCGACTTTCTGCGCCGCGTGCCCAGCGCGGGGCAGGGGAGCGTGACGCCCAGCTACCGCCCGGGCGTGCGCTGGGGCGAGCTGGACGCGGTGCTGCCGGAAAAGCTCACTGGCGTGCTGCGGGAGGCCCTGCCGGAGCTGGGAAAGAAGCTCCGGGGCTTCGACGGCCCCGACGCCGTGCTCACCGCGCCGGAGACCAGGTCGTCCTCGCCGGTGCGCATACTGCGGGACGGGGAGAGAGTCTCCGCGGGCCTTGCCGGGCTCTACCCCTGCGGGGAGGGCGCCGGTTACGCGGGCGGCATATCCTCCGCCGCCGTGGACGGCATGCGCTGCGCCGAGGCGGTGCTGAAAGCACTGATACAGCGCGGATTTTCAGCCTGAAGGCTCCCAAAAACCGGACACTATATTTTGTGTTATTTTTTGTTACAGCTTGTCTTTATTTTCTATATCTTGTGGTTTCTCTTGACAGGGGCAAAAATTCAAGCTATATTTATAAAGCGAAGCCGCTTTGACGGCGCTTTATGAATACAGCTTGTTTTTTACGGATGGAGAAACTATGCGCATATCTGGACTGCAAAAACTTACCCTCCTGGACTACCCGGGCAACGTGGCCTGCACGGTTTTCACCGGCGGCTGCGATTTCCGGTGCCCCTTCTGCCACAACGCGCCGCTGGTGCTGCCGGAGCGGCTCGCGGACGACTCCAGCGAGGAGGAGGTCATGGCGCTTCTGCAAAAGCGGAAGGGCGTGCTGGACGGCGTGGCCGTCACGGGCGGCGAGCCGCTGATGCACGACGACATAGACGCTTTTCTGGAGAAGATAAAGAATCTCGGCTACAAAATAAAGCTGGACACCAACGGCTCCTTCCCGGACAGGCTCGAGCGCATCGTGCGGGCCGGGCTGGCGGACAGGGTGGCCATGGACATAAAAAACGCTCCGGCGGAATACGGCCGGACCATCGGCGTGCCGGGCTACGACATCGCGCCGGTGGAGAGATCGAAGGACTTCCTCATGGAGTGCGGCGTCGACTACGAATTCCGCACCACCGCGGTGAAGGGCATCCACACAAGGGAGAGCCTCATGGAGGCCGCAAAGTGGATATCCGGCGCGAAGGAATATTATCTTCAGCAATTCAAGGACTCGGGCGACGTCATAAACATCGACGGACTGGGCCCCTTCGACGAAAAGGAAATGAACGAGCTTTGCGCGGCGGTGCGGGAGTACGTCCCGGCTGCGCAGGTGAGAGGAATATAGAGAAAGGGAAGTAAGGATATGTATCAGGTAGTAAAAAGAGACGGCAAGGTTGTCGAGTTCAACATCAAGAAGATCGCTGACGCCATAAAAAAGGCGTTCGACGCCACAAGCACCCAGTACAACGACGATATCATCGATTTTCTGGCGCTGAAGGTATCGGCGGACTATCAGCCCAAGATAAAGGACGGCAGGGTGGCCGTGGAGGACATCCAGGACAGCGTGGAGACGGTCCTGTCCCGCGCGGGCTACGAGGGCGTGGCCAAGGCCTACATCCTCTACCGCAAGAACAGGGAGAAACTGCGCAACGCCAAGTCCTCCTATCTGAACTACGCCGAGACGGTGAACAACTACATAAACGCCTCCGACTGGCGCGTGAAGGAAAACTCCACCGTCACCTATTCCGTGGGCGGACTCATCCTCTCCAACTCCGGCGCCATCACCGCCAACTACTGGCTCAGCGAGGTGTACGACGAGGAGATAGCCGCCGCCCACCGCAACTGCGACATGCACATCCACGACCTGTCCATGCTCACCGGCTACTGCGCCGGCTGGAGTCTGAGACAGCTCATCAAGGAGGGGCTGGGCGGCGTACCCGGCAAGATAACCTCCACCCCCGCAAGCCACCTTTCCACCCTGTGCAACCAGATGGTCAACTTTCTGGGCATCATGCAGAACGAATGGGCGGGCGCCCAGGCTTTCTCCAGCTTCGACACCTATCTGGCCCCCTTCGTAAAGATCGACAACCTCACCCAGAAGGAAGTCAAGCAGTGCGTGCAGTCCTTTGTGTACGGCGTGAACACGCCGTCCCGCTGGGGCACTCAGGCGCCGTTTTCCAACATCACGCTGGACTGGACCTGCCCGGCCGACCTGGCCGACCAGAAGGCCATCGTGGGCGGCAAAGAGGTGGACTTCACCTACGGCGAGTGCAAAAAGGAAATGGACATGGTGAACAAGGCGTTCATCGACATCATGATCGAGGGCGACGCCAACGGCCGCGGCTTCCAGTATCCCATCCCCACCTACTCCATCACCAAGGACTTCGACTGGTCCGACACCGAGAATAACCGCCTGCTGTTCGAGATGACGGCGAAATACGGCACGCCCTATTTTTCCAACTACATCAACTCCGACATGGAGCCCTCCGACGTGCGCTCCATGTGCTGCCGCCTCCGTCTTGACCTGCGGGAGCTCCGCAAAAAGTCCGGCGGCTTCTTCGGCAGCGGCGAATCCACCGGCAGCGTGGGCGTCGTCACCATCAACATGCCCCGCATAGCCTATCAGGCCGCCGACAAGGCCGACTTCTACAAGCGTCTCGACCACGTGATGGATCTGGCCGCCAAATCCCTGAAGGTGAAGCGCACCGTCATCACCAAGCTCCTCAACGAGGGCCTGTACCCTTACACCAAGCGGTATCTGGGCACCTTTGAAAATCACTTCTCCACCATCGGCCTCATCGGCATGAACGAGGCGGGCCTCAACGCCAAATGGGTCCGCGCCGACATGACCCACCCCGAGTGCCAGGAGTTCACCAAGGAAGCGCTCCACCACATGCTGGAGCGCCTGAAGGACTATCAGGAGCAGTACGGCGACCTCTACAATCTGGAGGCCACCCCCGCCGAGTCCACAACCTACCGTCTGGCAAAGCACGACGTGGCCCAGTTCCCCGACATCATCACCGCGGCGGAGCCCGGCGGCACCCCGTATTACACCAACTCCAGCCACCTGCCCGTGGGCTATACCGAGGATATCTTCGCGGCCCTGGACGTGCAGGACGAGCTGCAGACCATGTACACCTCCGGCACGGTGTTCCACGCCTTCCTGGGCGAGAAGCTGCCCGACTGGAAGGCCGCGGCCAATCTTGTGCGCAAGATCGCGGAAAATTACAAGCTGCCGTACTACACCATGTCGCCCACCTATTCCATCTGCAAGACCCACGGCTACCTCACCGGCGAGCAGTTCACCTGCCCCGACTGCGGCGAGCCCACCGAGGTGTGGAGCCGCATCACCGGCTACTACCGCCCGGTGCAGAACTGGAACGCGGGCAAGACCCAGGAATACAAGGATCGCCGGGAATACAACCTCGGCCACTCCAAGCTCAGCCACAAGGGCCCGCTGAACATCGCGGACGCCGCGCCGGATTCCGTGCCCGCAGAGGCCGCGGAGGCCAAGCCAGCGGAGGCCAGGGCCATCCTGTTTGCCACGCCCACCTGCCCCAACTGCCGCATAGCGGTGTCCTATCTGGACAAGGCCGGCTTCAGCTATGAGAAGCTGTACGCCGAGGAGAACGCCGACCTGGCTCTCTCCTACGGGGTGAAGCAGGCGCCCACCCTGGTCATAACCGGACCGGACGGCGTGAAGAAATACGCCGGCGCGGGAGCGATAAAGCAGTTTCTGGCACAGCAGTAGACTGTATTAAAACAAAAACCGGGGCGTCAAAGACGCCGCTCCTATGGAAAAGCCTCAAAAGCGCCGTAGGGGGCGGCCTCCGGACGCCCCGGTTATCATATGAGGTGCTATATGTACGACGTTATAATCATCGGCGGAGGGCCTGCGGGGCTCACGGCCGCCGTGTATTGCCGCAGAGCGGGCAAGACCGTACTGGTCATCGAAAAGGCGGCCTTCGGCGGACAGATAACCTGGTCGCCAAAGGTGGAGAATTTTCCCACCATAGGTTCCATAAGCGGCAGCGAGCTGGGCGACCGTCTCACCAGCCAGGCCATGGATCAGGGAGCCGAGGTGGAACTGGACGAGGTGACGGCCATATCCCGGAATGACGGTGCGTTCACCGTGAAGGCCGACTCCGGCGCGGAGTATGATGGCCGGGCCGTGATAATCGCCACCGGCGCAAAGCCGCGGGAGCTGGGCCTTGCCGACGAGGAGAGATTCATCGGCAGCGGCGAGTGCTTTTGCGCCGTGTGCGACGGAGCGTTCTTCGCCGGGCGCCCCGTGGCCGTGAACGGCGGCGGCAACTCCGCCCTGCAGGACGCGGTGATGCTCTCCGAAAAGTGCTCCAGGGTCTACCTCATCCACCGCCGGGCCTCCTTCCGTGGGGAAGAAAAGCTGGCTGAGACGCTGAAGACCCGGAAAAACGTGGAACTGGTGCTGGAAAGCCGGATCGTGGCCCTGAAGGGCGGCGAGGAGCTGGAGGGCGTCACGGTGGAAAACGCCGCCGGGGAGCGCCGGGACATCGCCGTGGACGGCCTTTTCGTGTGCGTGGGCCGGGAGCCCGTGAACGGCGGCTTCGCGGAGTATCTGCGGCTTGACACCGCGGGCTACGCTCTGGCCGGGGAGGACTGCCTCACCGGCACGCCGGGCGTTTTTGTGGCCGGGGACTGCCGGAAAAAAGAGGTCAGGCAGCTCACCACCGCCGCCGCCGACGGCAGCGTGGCGGCTCTGGCGGCCTGCCGTTATTTGGACAGCCTGTAAAAATACAGCGGACCGCGTCCCGGATTTGTTTAAATCCCGGGGCGCGGTTTTTTTGCATCCTGGCCCCGGCTTCATTGACTTTGTGCCCTGCTGATGGTATAAATTGATGAATGGGATGATTAAAATGCTTGAAGGATAGGAGGGGAACGGCAAATGACTCTTGCGGCAAAAATGGCGGGACAGATACCCGCAAACCAGATGATCGAATTTTTTCTGAGAGTGCTGGCGGCCTGCGTGTGCGGCGTGGCCATCGGCGCGGAGCGCTCGCGGCGCTATAAGGAGGCCGGCATACGCACCCACGTGCTGGTGGCCTGTACGGCCTGCGTGCTGATGATACTGTCGAAATACGGCTTTACCGATCTTCTCAACTCCAACGGAAGCTATTTTTCCGGCACCACCGCCACGGACCCCGCCCGCATCGCCGCCCAGATCGTGTCCGGCGTGGGCTTCCTGGGCGCTGGCGTGATATTCAAGACCGGCAATTCCATCAAGGGCCTCACCACCGCCGCCGGCATCTGGGCCACCGCCGCCATCGGTATGTGCTTCGGCAGCGGCATGTATTACATGGGCCTGTTCGCCACGGTGATAATCGTTTTCCTCCAGTTCCTCATGCACAAATACCCCTATGGCGCCGACGGCTACACCACCAACATGGTCACGGTGTGCATCATGGATCTGGACGGCAGCAACCGCGTCATAAAAGAGATAATCAGCGGCATGGAAGCCAAGATAACCGAATCCGGCATCAAGAGGAACGGCGATGGCTCCACCACCTACACCCTCACGGTCATGGCCACGTCGTTCATAACCTTCGAGGACTGCGAAAAATATATGGGAGAGTATCCGGAAATCGTGTCCTTCGACTCCTTCCCGGTACTGTGAAGATATGACCGACAGCTTTGGACGGGAAATAAATTACCTGCGCATCTCCGTAACCGAAAACTGCAATCTGCGGTGCGCGTACTGCATGCGGGAGAACGCCGTGCCCCGGGAGTGGGACGCTCTGTCCGACGACGAGATCGCGGAGATAGCCGGCGCGGCCGCGGGACTGGGCATGAGCAAGATACGCATCACCGGCGGCGAGCCGCTGCTGCGCCCGGGCATAGAAAAGCTCTGCGCCCGGATAAGCGCCATACCGGGCGTGGAGGAGCTGGCAGTCACCACCAACGGCACAAGGCTTGCCGGCATGGCGCGGGGGCTGAAGGACGCCGGGGTGAAAAGGGTGAACATCAGCCTGGACACTCTGGACCCGGAGAGGTACAGGAAGATCACCCGCGGCGGGGATATAAGCCGGGTGCTTGCCGGCATTGACGCGGCCTTCGAGTGCGGGCTGACGCCCATAAAGCTGAACACCGTCCTCATAGGCGGCTTCAACGACGACGAGATCTTCAAGCTTGCTGAGCTCACACGCTCCTGCCCGCTGGAGGTGAGATTCATCGAGCTCATGCCCATAGGCGACGTGCCGCCTTTCCCGGCAGGGGCGTATATGCCCTGCTCGGAGGTACTGAAAAAGGTACCGGAGCTGATACGGATCGAGGACGCGCCCAATTCCGTGGCCCGCCTTTACACTCTCCCGGACGGCCGGGGCCGGGTGGGGCTCATAAGCCCTCTCAGCGACTGCTTCTGCGAGAGCTGCAGCAGACTGAGACTCACGGCGGACGGCTGCCTGAAGCCCTGTCTGCATTCCGCGGAGGAGATACATCTGCGGGGCCTGCATGGGGCGGAGCTCCAGTGGGCGCTGAAGCTTGCCATTGCCCACAAGCCCAGGCGGCACGGGGAGCTTTCGGATACGGCGCGCTCCGCCTCACGGCGGAACATGAACAGGATAGGGGGATAATATAGTCGTTATGGCTGATTTTTCACATTTTAACGAGAGCGGCAGGGCCAGAATGGTGGACGTCTCCGGCAAAGCGGAGACCGTGCGCACCGCCGTTGCGGCGGGACGGGTCCTTGTCAACGCTGAGACCTTCCGGCTTATCCAGACCGGGGGCATGGCCAAGGGCGACGTGCTGGGCACGGCACAGATCGGCGGCATCATGGGTGCAAAGCACACGCCGGATCTCATCCCCATGTGCCACCCCCTGCCCATAACCGGAGTGGATATAGATTTTCAGATGAACGAAAAGGATCTGGCCGTGGAGATTACCGCCACGGCGAAATGCACCGCCGTGACCGGCGTGGAGATGGAGGCCATGACGGCCGTCTCCATCGCGGCGCTGACGGTGTACGATATGTGCAAGGCCGTCCAGAAGGACATGGTCATAAGCGATATACGGCTTTTGAAAAAAACCGGGGGGAAGAGCGGAACCTTTATCAGAGAGGAGAAAGAAAATGGCTGAGGTCGTTTCAATAAATATCAGCGAGGTGCGCGGCATCCAGAAGCACGAGGTGCCGGAGGCATATTTCAAGGCGGACTGGGGCATCGAGGGCGACGCCCACGCGGGCAACTGGCACAGACAGGTAAGCCTGCTGGGCGAGGAGAGCGTGGCGCACATGCAGGAGAAGATAGATCTGAAGCTCCAGCACGGCGCTTTCGCGGAAAACGTGCTGGTCAGGGGCATAACCGTCTACAAGCTGCCCGTAGGGACAAAGCTCCGCATCGGCGAGGCGCTGACGGAGGTCACGCAGATCGGAAAGGAGTGCCATCAGGACTGCGCCATCCGCAAGGCCACCGGCGACTGCGTCATGCCCAGGGAGGGCATTTTCGTGAAGGTCCTCAAATCCGGCCGGGTCTGCCCCGGCGACAGCATCGAGATAGTTGAATGAAGGAGCCTGAGAAACTGTCGAAGAAGGAAAACGCCGTGCAGGCATTGAAATTCCTGCTGTTTTCCTGTTCTGCCGGACTTATCGAGACCGGCGCCTTCGCCCTGCTGGACAAGGTGTTCAAATGGGATTACTGGCCATCATATCTTATCGCGCTGGTGCTTTCGGTGGTGTGGAACTTCACGCTCAACCGCAGCTACACCTTCAAGTCAGCCGTGAACGTGCCCAAGGCCATGTCCATGGTGCTGGGCTACTACGCGGTGTTCACACCCCTGTCCACCTGGCTGGGGCAGATCTGGGCCGATGCCGGCGGAAACCATTTTCTCGTCCTGTTCGTGAACATGGTGGCCAATCTCATCACCGAATTTCTGTTCGACCGGTTTGTGGTTTTCAGAGGTACAATAAACACAAAGCCCGGCAAGACAGACAAAAACGTTTGATTTTTTTGAGCAAAACTGACATTTTTTAAAAATGTGTCAGAACACATAAAAATTTATGTTGCAAATGTCAGACTGATGTGCTATAAAGTTAACAGGATGTCGTAAATCCATATAATGACTGCGCCCCCCGCAGTCGAAGGACTCCGGTTGTCTCACCGGAGTCCTTTTTATATGTTGAAAATCCCGCCTGCGGATGATATTATATTGGCATAAAATCAACAAAGGAGCTTTAAGTATGCTTGAAGTAGGAATAAAAGGCCACGGCGAGACCGTGGTGGATCACTCCAACACCGCCAAGTTCGTGGGCAGCGGCGAGCTGGACGTGTTTGCAACTCCCGCCATGGTGGCGCTGATGGAGCAGACCTGCCAGCAGTCCGTTTCCGGCGGGCTGGAGCCCGGCCAGGGCACCGTGGGCACACACCTGGACATATCCCACGAGGCGGCCACGCCCCTGGGCATGAAGGTCACGGTGGAAAGCGAGCTGGTGGAGATAGACCGCCGGCGGCTGGTGTTCGACGTGAAGGCCTACGACGAGTGCGGACTCATCGGACAGGGCAGGCACGAGCGCTTCATCATCCAGGGCGACAAGTTCCTGGAGAAGGCCAATGCCAGAGCGAAAAAGTAAGAAAATATGAAAAGGCCCCGGGTCCATCGCCCGGCACCCGAAAAACAGCAGACCTCCAGCTTGCGCAATGCAGGTGGGAGGTCTGCTGTAAAACGCGATGCAGGGTCAGGCCGTGCCGCGTGCCGCTATACCAATTGGAACCGCGTCCATTTCTGGGATTTTTGCCGCTTGATGAAGATCGCGCCGCGGATCACCAGATCGATGCTCATCCCGATTGCCACTCCGATCACGCCCCATCCCAGCCACAGGCCGAACAGCGCGGAAAATAACAGCCTTGCGGCGATGGTGAGCGTGATCGAAACGATCATCGTAAATTTGACGTCCCCGGCGGCCCGCAGTCCGTTTCCCAGCGAACCGGCAAAGGGGTACGCAAGAGCGTTGAATATGTTGTTGATCAGCACAAGCCATATCACCAGAGATTTTGCCTCGGGAGAGATGGCGGAATGGCCGATGATCAGCGGGGTGATCGCAAACACGAACGCATTCCAGATAACAGACAGCAGCAGAGTGATCTTATTTAGCTTCCTGAAATAGTAATTGGCGCTGTCGATGTCGTGAGCGCCCATACACCGGCCGATGACCGTCGTATAGATAGGGGCCATTGCAAGACCCATGATGGAAGCAAGGGACCATATGCTCTGCGCCACGCCGTTCGCGGCGATCTGGTATGTTCCAAACAGTGCGACCATGCTGGAAAGCGCGACTTTGACAAGCTGATGGATGCCGTTTTCGGCCCCGTTAGGCAGCGCGATATACATGATCTTTTTCAATACCGCGCTGTTCCAGGCGAAGATATCCGCTGTCTTATAGCGCACTTCCCATCGTGGATTCAGGCAGAAAACAGTGACTGCCGCGGCGGAAAGCACCCGGGAAATCAGCGACGGCCAGGCGACGCCCGCTGCGCCCAGCTTCAGAACAAATACGCCGACGCAGTTCCCGACGATATTGATCCCGTTGGCGGCGAGCGATATATACATCGTCACATTCGCCCTGCCGACGCTCCGGCACAGCGCGGCGCCCGCATCGTAGACCGCCAGCGCCGGAAGAGAACAGGTCAGGATGCGCAGATACACCCTGCAGGCGTCCATCACGGCGGGTTCAATATTGCCGAACAACATCGACAGCAGCCGATCGGAAAACAGAAGGATCAGCCCGGAAAGCACGCCGGAGATCAGAACGGAGATCATCACGAGCTGGCTTGCGGAAATGCCCGCCGCCAGCGCGTCCCCGCTACCGAGATACTGACTGATGATGACCGCGCCGCCCGCTGACAGCGCGGTAAACAGAAAGACCAGGACCGTATTGAAGGAGTTGACCAGCGACACGCCGGACACGGCCGCCTCACTTGCAAAGCTGACGACGACCGTATCGGCGATCCCCACCAGCATTAATAGCAGCTGTTCCACAAACACCGGAACGATCAGCGCCCGGAGATCTTTATCGGAAAACATGCCGTCGATTACGCCTCGAATTCCCGGGTGAAACAGGCTTTGCTGTCTGCAAGCATCCGCGCGATTTTTTCGGTATCCCAAACACAGAAATCAGTCGCTGTCATGGACGCGATGCCGTGGGCGTGCATCCAGAGCTGGTCGTGAAGATAGTCCGCTTCATCATGACTGATGCGGTATCGCGCCATCAGCTCGGAAATAGAGCGCTCCATCATGGGCGCCAGGGCTTCCCGGATCTCCGCCAGGGCGTTGGAACGCATGAAAAGATATCGGAACAGTTCCTTTTCCTCCATCGCAAAGCGGACATACGACATTCCGAAAAGTTCGCCTGCTGAACCCTGCCGTTCCAGCTCCCGCGTAAAGTACCGGACTGCCCGCGTAGTCAGCTCCGAGCGCAGTTCGTCCATACCCGGAAAGGACAGATAGATCGGCTGCGTGGAGCAATTCAGTTTTTTAGCCAACGCTTTCACATTGACCGCTTCACTTCCGCCTTCCCGCAGAAGCTCCATCGCGGCGGAGAGGATCATTTCCTTTGTAATTTGCTTTTTGGCCGGCATACTGGCACCACCTCGTATAATAACTTAGTTTATCAATAAACAAGTTTATATTATATGCCTGACGCCGCCGGTATTCAATAGTAATAATTCGCTTTTTCGGACCGGGCCCCGCTGCCGGCATATCATTTGAAGGAGCCGGCGGAAAAAAGACATGCCGCGGATGATAAATCATTCGCGGCATGTCTTTATTATACAGCCTCCCGGCAATGGACCGGGAGCCGTTTTTACTCCTCGTATTTCAGTACGGCCACCTGATGAGGCATGTCCTTGGTGATCTCTATGGTATTGGTGGGGTAGTTTATCACGTCGGCCTCCTCGTTGTATAGATCGGTGAAGTCCTCCAGCGAGGAAATGCGGCGGTTGCCGTAATGCCCGTGATGATAGTGCATGGGAATTATCACGTTGGGGCACATGGCATCGGCCATCTCCTTCATCACATAGGGCGGCAGGGTGCGGAAGCTGCCGCACTCCACCATCAGCACGTCCGGCGCAAACAGCCGCCCGTCGGTGCACATGAAGCCCACGTCGCCGGTGTGGACCAGCTTGAGCCCGCCGGCAGTGAGGATATGTATGGTGTTCATGCCCCGCACGAGACCGTTGGCCTCGTCATGGCCGACCTCCACCTTCTCGATCTCAAACGGGCACGGCCGCGAGGTGCCGGACAGAGTCACGGCGGCGGCGTTGTTGTGGCCGGGGTGGTCGTGGCTGATGAGCACCATGTCGGCGCTCACATGCAGCTCAGGGTAACCGGTGGAACCGGCACTGTACGGGTCGATAACGATCGAATACCCATCGTGGGTGATTTTGAAGCAGGAACGTCCGAGCCAGGTTATTGTCATAGCATTATCCCTCCGATATATTCATGGCGCGTATTTCCGGATCCTCGATGCGCTCCATTATTTCAAATGCGTGGGGCTCGAGAAAGTCCCAGCCGCCGTCCGTGAGCCCCTGAGAGCGCAGCTCGGAGACAGCGTTGGCGCATACGTCCTCCACCACGCCGGTCTTGGTCTTCTGCCCGGTGGGGTCGTTTTCGCCTGTGAGCAAAAATTCCAGGGCGCTCTTCATGCCGGAGAGCTTTTCAAGTCCCTCCATTCCCCGGAGAGCCCATTTGTAATAGGGCATGTGGCGGCGGTTGAGCAGATATATCATGTCGGCCGCGGCAGTGACGAATTCGGACATGGCCAGCATGGCCGCGCCCTCCTCGCCGTGGGAAAGGCAGCGGGAATAGTTGTACTGTCCGGCCTGAGCCATGGTGAAGGCGCGGGCGGCCAGCTTTTTCCGGCGCACGTCCTCCGGCATGCCGGTGAGCAGCTGGTTCCTTATGCCGGTGAACTCGCCCAGATCGTCCCGGAAGACCTGACCGTTGGTGGCCTCGGAGAGCGCCCAGGAGGGTATGCTCATCCATTGGCGCAGCGATTCAGGCGCGCCCTCGGTGCCGGTGTAGCGGCTGTAAAAAAAGCCCGTCCGGCGCACGCCCACGGAGGAGTCGCCCATGCGGCTCGCCTTGCCTGAGACCCGGGCAGGCAGGGAACGGTAGGCCTCCGCCAGACGTGCCCCCACGGTGATGTCGTCCACGTCGGTGAGCCACATGCAGAAGCCCGTCTGATAATCGTGGTCGCGGGAGACATCGTCGTCAAAGCCGAAGCACTGGGAGCCGTGGCCCACCAGGCCTACCGCTATGCGCTCCTCACAGGCGGGAAAGCCGGAATGGATCATCTCCCGGCCGTAATTTTCATAAAAGGAGCGAGCTTCATCAAGTCCCCGCATATATCCTCCCGGCCCGCGTCTCAAGCTCGCGGGCGTATACAAAGTATCCGAAATAGCTGAAGGCTGGCGCGCATTTGGAGGCTGTAAAGGCGTAATAACCGTCCCGGGGCAGGCCCGGCGCGTCCAGACATTCCCAGGCCTTCTCCATATATTCGCCTATCCGCGGATCCTCGGGATCCGCCCGGTCGTACATGTGCGCCATGTTGCAGTAGGTCACGGCCAGCTCGTTTTCCGGGTGGGGGCAGGTCTTTATCACGGCAATGGCCATGCCAAAGTATTTTTCGGCCTGGGCCCTGTCGCCGGCATCGTCGTAAGACAGCGCCATGTTGTTGTAGAGCCCGGCGAAGCGGTAGTCGGAGGGATCGAGATTATCCGAGTACACCCGGCAGACGTGGACGAACATGGGTATGGACTCCTCGGCCTTTCCAAAGGCCTTGAGCGTCGTGGCAGCGTTCAGCAGCACGGTGGCGCCGGAGACGGTGGAGCCCATGCCGTGTTCGCGGATGATGGCAAGCCCGTCGTCTATGGCCTTTATGGCGGCGTGGTCGTCGTCCGTGCGGCGGTACAGTCCCATGAGCTCCGAAAGCAGGGACAGCTCGCCGCGCCAGTCGCCCCGGGCATGGGCGCAGCCGCGCCATGTGTCCAGAAACTCCCTGGCTTCCTTCTCGAGTCCGCGGCTGTAAAGCCCGTCCAGCCGGGAGATTATTTCCGGCACGGGCACGGTGCGCGCGGTGGGAGCCGTGTCCGGCGCGCCGCAGTATGCGCGGGCGTCGAAGCAGCATCCGCCGTTATTTTTTTCAGCGTCAATATAAGTCATTTCATTCACCGTGATCATCATAACAGTAAATCATGACTCAGTTTGTCGCAACTGCCACAGATTTATTTATATATACGAAAGCCTGACGCGAAAATTCTGCCTGTCCGTGTCACCCTGGAACCACCAGGCCCCGTCCCGCTCGCCAAAGCGGACGGTCAGCGTCTCGCCGGGCAGGATCTCCGACAGGTAGTCCGCCTGGGCCGAGCGCAGAGTGTGGGACATGAGATATTCCGTCGGCATCAGATCCTCCGCCAGATCCAGATACCGGGCGTTGTTCATGTGGCCGTTGACGTCGGCCTGACTGTACCGGGCCGTAAGGACGGAGCACCCGTCCACCTCCGGCATGCGCAGGCGGGACGGCGGCTCGGTTTCACGGCCGGTCACCACGCCCTGGATGCCGATGTCCACGTCCCCGGCAAGGCGGCGCTTCACCGCGTCGGCCAGGACCCAGGTGCCGGACGCGATGATAACGGGGTTGCGGCGCCTGTCCAGTATCTCATAGTAGCGGATGTACATGCCGTGCTTGCCGCTGCCGGGCCAGGTCAGCACATATACGTCGTCCAGATACCGCGGGAGACATACCACCTCCGCGCGCATGTGCACCACCATCCATATGAGCCCCCTCGCCTCCGTAAAACCGGCGCCGGCGCCCCGGCGGGTTATGTCCTCGAAGGCGGCGTCCTGCAGCAGAGCAAACATGGCGGAGGGCCGCATATACCCGTTCATGGCCGCATAATCCGCGGTCAGCGTGAGCTCTTTCTCGTAAATTTCCAAATAATATCTCTCCTTCACAAAATTGCATAAAAAAAGAAACAAAAATATGATTTTAAATAAACAGAAAATTAGAAATGATATTTGAAACTTATATTATTGATGATATAATACTTTTTACTGTCCTTATGCGCCGGAACGCGCGTAACGGCCTGAAAATGATATGTAGGTGATAAACTGTGAAGATTATTGTGACCGGAGCCGGAAAGGTCGGCTTTACGGTCGCTGATCAGCTGGCTCACGAGGGACACGACATTACGATCATAGACTCAAATCCCGACAAGATCAACCGCGCGTCCAACGAACTGGACGTAATATGCATTGAGGGCAACGGCGCCAGCATCGACCTCCTGGAGGAGGCGGGCGTGCGCACGGCCGACATGCTCATCGCGGCCACCGGCCAGGACGAGATCAACATGATCTGCTGCATGGCGGCGCGGAAGCTGGGCACCAAGTACACGGTGGCCCGCATCAGGAACCCGGAGTATCTGAGCCAAAGCGAATTCCTGCGGGAAACGCTGGGCCTGTCCATGGCCATCAACCCCGATCTCGAGGCTGCGGCGGAGATATCCCGCATACTGCAGTTTCCCTCGGCCGCCCGCGTGGAGACGTTCTCTCACGGCAGGGTGGATATGGTCACATACAGGATCCCCAAGGACAGCAAGCTGGCCGGAATGCCTCTGCGGCATCTAAGCGAAAAATTTCACGCCAAGGTGCTGGTGTGCGCGGTGGAGCGGGGAGAGGACGTGCTTATCCCCAACGGCAAGTATATACTCCATGCCGAAGACCGCATAAGCATCGCCGGCTCTCAGCCGGAGCTGCGCAGCTTCTTCATGAATTCCGGAGCTTACCGCAAGCCGGTCAGCAGCGTGATAATCATGGGTGGCAGCCGCATAGCCATTTACCTGACCAAGCTGCTTACCGCCGCCGGCATCACCGTTACCATTATAGAACGCGATCTCAAAAAATGCGAGCATCTTGCGGAAACTCTTCCCAAAGCCCGCATAATTCAGGGCGACGGCACCCGCAGGGACGTCCTCATAGAGGAGGGCCTCACCAATGCGGACGCATTCGTGGCTCTGTCCGGATATGACGAGGACAACATCATCATTTCCATGTACGCCAGCACTCTGGGCGTGGGCAAGGTGGTCACCAAGGTAAACGAGGAGCATTTTTCGGAGATGCTCGGCAACACCAGCCTGGACTGCATCGTCGTCCCCAAACTGCTGGTGGCCCAGCAGATCACCCGCTATGTCCGCGCCATGCAGAACTCCATGGGCAGCAGCGTTGAGACGCTGTACCGCCTTGTGGACAGAAGGGTGGAGGCGCTGGAGTTCATCGTGGGCGAGAGCTCAAAGTGCGCCGGCAGGATGCTAAAGGAGCTGGAAATAAAGCCGGATATCCTCATCGCCTCCGTCATCCGCGGCGGCAAGAGCGTTATCCCCGACGGCAATACCGAAATATTGCCCGGCGACAGGGCCATAGTCGTCACTACCAACAACGGTCTGGACGATCTGGACGATATACTGGCCTGAACCGCAATAAAAACCGGCGCTTCTTTGCGCTTCAAGAAGGATAGAGAATGAATTACCGTATGATATGGCAGATACTCGGAAGAGTACTGCTGATCGAAGCGGCGCTGCTGATGCTGCCGCTTATCACCGGCATCTGGTATGGAGAAAACCTGCTGCCCTTTGTCATCACAATGGCCGCGGCTGCCGCGGCCGGCGGCATACTCATAAGCATCAAGCCGAAAAGCGAAGAGATATTTGCCCGGGAGGGCTTTGCCGCCGTGGGCCTGTCGTGGATCTCCATGTCCATGTTCGGCGCGCTGCCCTTCGTGATCTCCGGCGACATCCCCAATTATATCGACGCGCTGTTTGAAACCGTGTCCGGCTTCACCACCACCGGCTCCAGCATTCTCAAGAACGTGGAGGCCATGAGCAGAAGCTGCATGTTCTGGCGCTGCTTCACCCACTGGGTAGGCGGCATGGGCGTGCTGGTGTTCATCATGGCGGTGCTGCCCATGTCTGGCGACCACTATATGCACGTCATGCGCGCCGAGGTGCCCGGCCCCACGGTGGGCAAGCTGGTGCCGAGAGCGAAAAAGACCGCCGCCATCCTGTATCTCATCTACGTCGTCATGACGCTGGTCGAGACCGTGATGCTCATCTGCGGCGGCATGAGCTTTTTCGACGCGCTGCTGCACTCCTTCGCCACGGCCGGCACCGGCGGCTTCTCCACCCGCGCCGCCAGCATCGGCTATTACAACAGCACGTACATAGACATTGTGGTCGGCACGTTCATGATCCTGTTCGGCGTGAACTTCAACCTGTATTTTCTCATTCTGCTGGGCAATTTCCGCGCGGCGCTGCGGAGCGAGGAACTGCGGGCGTATCTGGGCGTTATATTCTTTGCCGTGGTCACCATAGCTCTCAATATCCTGGGCCAGTACGGCAACTACTTCAGGGCCCTGCGGTATTCCTACTTCCAGGTGGCGTCCATAATAAGCACCACCGGCTTTGCCACCACGAACTTCGACAAGTGGCCGGAGTATTCCCGCTGGATGCTCATACTGCTGATGCTCATCGGCGCCTGCGCCGGTTCCACCGGCGGCGGCATCAAGGTTTCCCGCGTCATAATCCTCGCGAAGTCCGCGTTCTGCGAGCTGAAGAAAATGATCCGGCCCCGCAGCATCAACAAGGTCAGGCTGGAGGGCAAGGTGGTCGACGAGCAGACCGTGCGCTATGCGGAGGTGTTCTTCTGCATATATATGCTGGTGATCCTGGTTTCCATCTTGCTGGTGTCGCTGGACGGCTACGATATGGTGACGAACCTGTCAGCCACTGTCTCCTGCATATCGAACATCGGCCCCGGCCTCTCGATGGTGGGCCACAACGGCAACTTCTCCTTGTTCTCATGGTTTTCAAAGCTCGTACTCATATTCGACATGCTTATCGGCAGGCTGGAGATATTCCCCATACTGCTTCTTTGTTCGCCGTCGTTCTGGCGCAGAAACGGATAAACGATATAAAGAAAATCCGCGGGGCCGTTTGCCCCGCGGATTTTTTCTGCGTATTGGCCTATCTCCTGTCTGCCTGATAGAACATGGCCACGGCGCCGGGCCCCAGATGGGCGCCGGTGACGTGCTCATACCATTCCAGATATACCTTGCTGACGGAGGGATGGGAGCTGATGCGGTCGACGACGTACTGGGCGTCCTCCAGGGCGTCGCAGTGAGCAACGGCCACAGTCTGGTGGGTATCGGGCAGGACGTGAGCCTCAAAATCGCTGATGAGCGCGTTCAGGGCGGCCTTCTTGCCTCTGGCCTTGCCGCACACCACGATGTGTCCGGTGTCGTCGCCCTTCAGAAGCGGACGGATGCCCAGCGCCTTGCCGGCTATGGCCACCACGCTGGACACGCGGCCCGTGCGGTGGAGGAACATCAGGTCGTCCACCATGAAGCAGCCCCGCATGTGGGGGATGAGCTCCTGGGTCTTTTTCACCACAACGTCGAAGGGCTCGCCGGCTTCGCGCATCTCCATGGCGAAAAGCGCCGGCAGCCCCTCGCCCAGAGAGGCGTTTTTGGTGTCCACCAACTCTATCCTGCGGTCGGGGTATTTTTCCCGCAGCTCGTCGGCCGCTATGCAGGCGTTGTTGAACGCGCCGCTGATGCCGGCCGCCATGCCGACGTACAATATGTCCCTGCCTTCGGCGAGTATCTTCTCGAAAACCTCCAGATACTCCGAGTAGTTCACCAGCGAGGTCGTGACCTCCACGTTTATGCGCATGGCGTAGAAAAAGGCTTTGCGCTCGATCTCCGACGCCAGAGAGTTTACCTCGTGTTCGACGCCGTTCATGATGTACTTGAACGGCAGTATAGGCGGGTTGTATTTTTCGATGACCTCTCTGGGGAGATTGGCCGAAGAATCCGTAACTATTTCATAATCATAAGCCATTGGTATGCACCTCCGGATGCATAATATTGGACGATAATAAAAATATTTTAAGCTTAATGAACGGCAAAGTCAACATTCATCCGCGGCTTTTACAATCCGTTCATTTGTGCCGGTATTCCTCCGGCGGGCAATACTCCATGAGATACCCGTAAAGCGGCATGAGAACGTCGAAGCCGTCGGCGAGGATGACGGGCAGCGAGGGGGAGAAAAGGTCGCCGCCGAATTCCTTGGTGCATTCCACGCCCACCCGGCGGCAGTTGTACCAGGGATTGAGCTCCGCGCCCATGTCCTTCTTGGGACGGGCGTAAAGCTCGCCGTCGGACTCAAATTCGGGGTGAGCTGCGACGGCCCTCGTTATTCTGAGAAAGCGGGCGGGATTGGCGTCGATGCTGCGGCGGAAGGCCTCCATCTGGGCGGCGGAGGCGGTGTAAAATCCCATGCCGTAGCTGTAATCCACGGCGCCCACCTCAAACCAGAACATGGGCCCGCGCAGAAGCCCGTCCCAGTTTTTTATGGAGAACCACAGATGCTCCTTGTAAGGGCCGCGGCCGTGGAGGCGGCGGGCGTCCCGGTATATGCGGGCCACGTGCAGGTCCAGTCCCATCTCTGGGTGGCGGGCGAGCATTATCTCCTCGGTGTCGGCGGCGAGAGCCCGGAATGGCTTGAGCAGATGCTCCTCGTATTCCGGCCTGTGGGCCTCGAACCAGTCCCTGTCGTTATTGAACATCAGGCCCAGCATGAAGTCGCCGGTGGCCTGCGAAAATCCTTCGAACATATCATCACTCCCACGCAGCTATTGTACCACCGGGTGAAAAATCAATCAATCCTTGACTTTTTCACGCAGGGGGTCATTAATATTATGTGTGGCCCGTCAGCAGGGCCGTATCATTGAAAGCGAGGTATGAAAAGATGAAAAAACTGCTTGCGTTGATTCTTGCCGCCTGCATGGTGCTGGCTATGTGTGCCTGCGGCGCTCAGACCGCCTCCACCGCCACGGCGGCGCCGACCGCGACTCCCGCCGCAACGGAGGAGCCGACCACCGTCCGCGTGGGCGCCATGACCGGCCCCACCGCCATGGGCATGGTGAAGCTCATGTCCGATTCCGATGCCGGAAAGACGGCAAACACATATAAATTCACCCTGGACTCCGGCGCCACTACCTTCGTGTCCGCCATCGCCAAGGGCGAGCTGGATATGGCAGCGGTACCCTCCAACGTGGCCGCCACGATCTACAACAACACAAAGGGCGCCGTGCAGGTCATGGCCGTGAATACCCTGGGTGTCCTCTACATCGTGGAGCGCGGCAGCACCGTGCAGAGCCTTGCCGATCTCAAGGGCAAGACCGTGTATGCCACCGGCCAGGGCGCGGTGCCCGAATACGCCCTGCGCTATCTCCTGAAGCAGAGCGGCCTGGACCCCGATAAGGACGTCACCATCCAGTGGTGCGCAGACACCACCGAGGCCCTGTCCTATATCTCCAAGGACGCCGCCGCCGTCGCCATGCTGCCCCAGCCCTTTGTCACCGTGGCCCAGACCAAGGTGAAGGATCTGCGGGTCGCCGTTGATCTGAACGCCGAATGGCAGAAGCTGAAAAACGGCTCCGAGCTGGTCACCGGCGTGGTCATAGTCCGCAAGGACTTCGCGGACAAGTACCCCCAGCAGACGGCCAAATTCCTGGAGGAATACAAGGCCTCCATTGAGTATACCCAGACCAACGCCGCCGACGCCGCCCAGCTGATAGCCGGATACAAGATAGTGCCGGCCGCCGCCGTGGCCGAGAAGGCGCTGCCCAACTGCAACATCACCTTCCTGGCCGGCGCGGACATGCAGACCGCGCTGCAGGGCTTCTATAAGATCCTCTTCGCCGAAAATCCCCAGTCCATAGGCGGAGCGGAGCCCGACGCCGCCTTCTACTATGGAGCCCAGGCGTAAGGAAATACTGCAAAAAGCGGGGGCGATAATTTTCGCCCTCGCCATATGGCAGCTAGCCGCCGCGGCGGTGAACACCCGCATATTGCTGGTGGGCCCCGCGGAGGTGTTTATGCGCCTGTGCACCATATGGCAGGTGGAAGATTTCTGGGGCTCCATATGGTTCACCTTCTATCACATCGTGTCCGGTTTCCTGCTGGGACTTGCGGCCGGAGTGCTGCTGGCGGCGCTGTCCGCCCGCTCCCATCTGGCGGAGACGCTGCTGTGGCCATTTATGATAACCATCAAGTCCGTCCCGGTGGCGTCGTTCATCGTCATATGCCTCATCTGGCTCTCGTCCAAAAATGTGTCGGTGTTCATTTCCTTTCTCATCGTCATGCCGGTAGTATACGGCAATATGCTCTCCGGCATTCGGGCTGTGGACGGAAACCTGCTGGAGATGGCCCGGGTGTTCCGCATGCCCGGTCTGCGCAAGCTCAAGTATATTTACCTGCCGGAGCTGAAGCCCTTCATCATGTCCGCCTGCTCCACGGCGCTGGGCATGTCGTGGAAGGCCGGCGTTGCAGCTGAGATAATCGGCACGCCCGACGGCTCCATCGGCAAGCAGCTGTATTACGCCAAGATCTGGGTTGACACCGACGACCTTTTGTGCTGGACAGTGATAATCGTCATCTGCTCCGTGACCTTTGAGAAGCTGTTCATGGCGCTTTTGAAGGGCATGTACAGGAAACTGGAGGGCGCGTGATGATAGTGCTCTCAAACGTATCCAAAAGCTACGGCGAAAGGCCGGTGCTGACCGACTTCAGCGCGGAATTCCCGGCGGGCGTCACGGTGATAATGGGGCCCAGCGGCCGGGGAAAGACCACGCTGCTGCGCCTGATGATGGGCCTTGAATCCCCTGACAGCGGCGCGATATCCGGCTTGCCGGAGCGCCTGGCCGCCGTGTTCCAGGAGGACAGGCTGCCCATGGATTTCCGTGCCGCGGAGTGCGTGCTTATGACAGCGGACAGGGACGTTTCCCGGAAAAAAGCCGAGGAAGAGCTGACCAGACTCGGTCTGGGAGCCGAACTGGGCAAGCCGGTGAGAGAGCTCTCCGGCGGACAGCGGCGGCGGGTCGCCGCCGTGCGGGCGGTGCTTGCCCGGCCGGATGCGCTCTTTCTGGACGAAGCCTTCACGGGCCTTGACGACGCCATAAAGAAGACCACGGCGGATTACATTTTGGAAAATACCGCGGGAAAGATCGTGGTGGCCGTGACCCACGACGCCGACGAGGCCGCCCTTCTGGGCGGGAAAATACTGAACATCTGAGAAAATATCAAACGCCGCTCCGACTATGTCGGAGCGGCGTTTTGTTATTGTCATCAGACTTTTATTAGCTCGTACTCGCGGCTGCCCAGGCCGATCTTCTCGGCGTGCGCCAGACAGCTGCGCCACTCGGACTCCGGCGTGGAATTGGTGAAGTGGTCGTGATGGTCCACAAAACTGGGCTCTGCCAGGTTGTTTGCCAGCTGGCTGCCGGCAATAGGGGAGGCGGCCAGACAGGCGTCCACGCAGGCCTGCTCCAGCGCCAGCGGATCGAAGGAGGCGAACATGCCGATGTTGGGCAGGATGGGCACGTCGTTCTCGCCGTGGCAGTCGCAGTTGGGCGACACGTCCATGATGAGGGAGATGTGGAAATTGGGTCTGCCGTCCACCACGGCCTTGGCGTATTCCGCCATTTTGCAGTTCAGCTGGGTGTTGGCGCTCTCGTTCTGAAAATCGATGGCGTCGAAGTTGCAGGCGCCCAGGCACCTGCCGCAGCCCACGCAGTGGTCGTAGTCCACGGTCATCTTCTTCCGCGCCTCGTCGTACACCAGACCGCCGTTGGCGCACTCCCGCTGGCAGCGGCGGCAGCCGCGGCAGACCTCGGGATCGATGGTGGGCTTGCCGCCGGAGTGCTGGGCGCACTTGCCGGCTCTGGAGCCGCAGCCCATGCCGATATTCTTGATGGTGCCGCCGAAGCCGGTCATCTCGTGGCCCTTGAAGTGGGTGAGGCTGATGAATACGTCGGCGTCCATAATGGCGTGGCCGATGCGCGCTTCTTTGAGATACTCGCCGCCGTTCACGGGGACGGCGATGTCGTCGGTGCCCTTCAGACCGTCGGCTATTATCACGGGGCAGCCCACGGTGTAGGGGGTGAAGCCGTTCAGCCAGGCGCATTCCAGATGCTCGATGGCGTTTTTGCGGCTGCCGGGGTACATGGTGTTGCAGTCGGTCAGAAACGGCCGGCCGCCGAATTCCTTTACCGTGTCGGCCACGGCGCGGGCGTAGTTGGGCCTGAGAAAGCTGACGTTGCCGTACTCGCCGAAGTGCATCTTGATGGCCACAAATTTGCCGTCCAGATCCAGATCGCCGATGCCCGCCTTCTTGATGAGCTTCTGCAGTTTGACAGGCAGACCGTCGCCGAAGGCCTTGGTGTGGAAATCGGAAAAATAGACTTTGGATTTATCCATGTTCGTTTATCCTTTCAGTTCCCTAAACTGTATTTCTGGCAGTACTCCTTGTAATACTGGTCGAAAGAGTGGGAGCGCATCTCCTTCACTCCGTCCAGATAGCTGTGGGTCTCGAAGGCGTCGGACTCCAGTTCTATCATTGCCACGGCCACGTTGGAACAGTGGTCGGACACGCGCTCGAAGTTGGTCAGAAGATCGGTGAACACGAAGCCCTGACCCAGAGAACAGATGCCCTTCTGCACACGCTCGATGTGGTGCAGCTTCATTTCGTCGCAGAGGTTGTCTATCAGTTCCTCCAGCGGCTCCACGTGGTAGGCGAGTTCGATGTCGTTGTTGATGAAGGCTTCCACGGCGGTTGCCACGACCTCCGTCACCGCGCCGCGCATTATGGCCATTTCTTTCTGGGCGGCGGCCGAGAACACAATTCCCTTGGCATGCATCTCCTGGGCCGCCTCCGCAATGTTGAGAGCGTGGTCGGAGATGCGCTCGAAATCACTGAGGGTGTGCAGGTACTTGGACACGTCGTCGCTCTGCTTGTCCGTAAGTTCCTGGCTGGTTATCTTGACAAGATAGGTGCCAAGTTTGTCCTCATAGCCGTCCACCACGTTTTCCGAATCCTTTACCTGATGGAAGCCGTCGTCGGAATAGGCGGTTATAAGATCAATGGAGGAGTAGAGGTTGGCCTGGGACCTGCGGGCCATGGAGTTTATGGTCAGCCTGCTCTGCTCAATGGCCAGGGCGGGGTGATCGATGAAGCGTTCCTCAAGACGGTTGAAGTCCTCGGATTCGGGCTTGTTTTCCGGCTTGGATTTGATGATGACGTCCACCAGCTTTTCCAGCTTGCCGATGAACGGCGTCAGGACGAGGACCGTGGCGAAGCGGAAGAGCGTATTCAGGAACGCGATGCTCACGGTGGTCATGGTCATGTCCATGAACCGGAAGTTTGCGAAAGCGTTGACCACATAGAACAGCGTGCCCCATATGAGGACGCCCAGGACGTCGATGAAAAGGTATATGTAGGCCGTGCGCTTGCCGTCCGTGGTGGCGCCCACCGCCGACAGCAGCACGGGGACCGCGGCGCCGATGGCGATGCCGAGAATGAGGGGATAGGCCACGGAGAAGTTTATCGTGCCGGTTATCGACAGCGCCTGCAGGATGCCGACGGCCGCCGACGACGACTGGATAACGCTGGTGAAAAGCATGCCGGCCAGGATGCCGAGCAAGGGGTTGGAGAACGTGGTCAGCAGCTTCACAAACGCCGCGCTGTCCTTCAGCGGGGCCACGGCGGAGGACATGGCCTGCATACCGTACATCAATACGGCGAAGCCCAGCAGTATGCCGCCCACGTGCTGCTTGGTCTGGTTTTTGCAGAACATCTGCAGTATAATGCCGATGACGGCGATGATCCCGGTGAGAGTGGCGGTAGAAAAGATCTCCACCCATCCGGAGGCGCCGCTGCCGCCGATGTTGGAAAGGCAGAGGATCCAGCCGGTGACGCTGGTGCCGAGAATGGCGCCCATGACGATGCCGATGGCCTGCCGCACCTTCATCATGCCGGAGTTGACGAAACCGACCACCATGACCGAAGTGGCGGAGGAGGACTGGATGACGGCGGTGACGCCGGTACCCAGCAGCACGCCCTTGAGCGGCGTGCTCGTAAGTCTGTATAATACAAGTTCGAGCTTTTCGCCGGCGACGCGCTTAAGACTGTCTCCCATCAGGTACATGCCGAACAGGAACAGAGCCACGCCGCCAAGAAGCGATATCACATCCGAAACGTCCAGAAGTATTCACACCTTTCAAAAATCCGGCGCCCACATGCGCACCGCGTATATAATAACTCAAAGCCGCCGTATATTCCAGTACCGCCGACAAATTTGGGCATTATTTTTTGCCGTCGTCCAGCGCGCTGATGAGATATTCGCAGGCCACTTTTTTCACATAGCTGTCCAGAGCCAGTTCCATGGCCAGCGCCTGGGGACTGCCGCCGTAGCCGGCGAGCTTGGCCGCCAGCCCGTTCAGCGCGTCGTCCATGGTCTGGCAGAAATGGTCGTAATAACACACATCGTCCCTGCGGGCCAGCGCCAGCAGTGCCCCGGTGTCAGAAACCGAGAGCACCTGCTTCAGCCGCACGATCATGGCCAGATCGGCGATGTGCTGCCGGGCGTACCGCTTGCCCTTCGCCCGCGGCAGCAGACCGGATTTGATATAGTTGTTCACCATGGCCCCGGTCAGCCTGTCACCCTTTCGCAGCGACATGGGCGCGCGGGACAGATATTCCACCAGCTGATCCATGTAGAGCTCAATGTCCGGCAGGGTCTCGTACCGCTCGGGCTCAATGGACGGCAGAGAACCGATCAGTTTTTCAACAGTACTCATTTCCGCTTTCCTTTCACCGGCCGCGTGATATAATTCTTACAGACGATTATAGCATCAATATATTAAAATACAAATAATTTCAATTCAGTATTGACACAGACAATACCATGAAATATAATAATGAAAACCAGATTTCAAAATTTCGGAAACGGAGGCAGCCATGAAAATTTGTGTTTTGGGCGATTCGGTCGCCAAGGGCGTACTGCTTGACCGGGAACAGGGGAGGTACTACTGCGGCAAGCACGGCTTTGCGGACAGAATGGCGGAGGACGGCGTGCAGGTGGAAAACATGGCCGTTTTCGGCTGCACCATCACGAAGGGACTGCAGCTTGCGAAGCGGCACGAGACCCGGCTGAACGGGGCGGACGTCATCCTTCTGGAATTCGGCGGGAACGACTGCGACTATCACTGGAACGAGATAGCGGCCGACCCCGCGGCAGAGCACAGTCCCAACACCCCGGTGGACTGCTATCTTCAGGACTATACAAATCTCATATATCTGGCGGAGAGCCACGGGGCGCTGCCCGTGGTGCTGACGCTGCCGCCCATCCACGCCCGCAGGTACTTCGACTGGTTTTCCCAGAAGATGAGCGACGAGGAGAAGGCCAACATCGTGTCCTGGCTCCACGGGGACATCGAGTACATTCACAACTGGCACCGGATGTACAACGACCAGCTTTGCGCCCTTGCCGATTCGCTGGGCGCGGCGCTTATTGATATACGCGCCGATTTTCTTGCCGGGGGAGATTACGGCGATTTCCTCTGCGCCGATGGGATTCATCCCAATGAGGCGGGACAGGAGATGATCTATTCCAGACTAAAAAGTCTGGGATTTCGGCTCCGCTGCGCCTGAAAGGGCGCCCCGTCCCCAGCCGTGAAGTTCCGCCCGAAAAGAGCGGAGCGGAAAAATACCTGCGGGCACTTTATAAGTGCCCGCAGGTATTTTTCGATCTATACCCCCCGCAATAAACGCCGCAAGGCGCATATGCTGTATTGTCAGCCTGCCATTATCTCCACGGTTATCACGCCGGGAGCGGAACGCAGTGTCTCCATCAGACCGTCGGTGTCGGCGGTCATGTTCTCCGTGGTGATGGAGATGGTGACCAGCGCCGCCCCGTCCGTTGGTATGGCCTGATTGATGGTCAGAATATTCGCGCCGGACTCGGTAAAAATAGCAAGCAGAGAGGCAAGCACGCCGGGCTTGTCGTAAAGTATGGCGGAAAACGTGACTATCGTGTCGCGCTTCATATCCCGGAAAGGACGGATGGAGTCCTTGTATTTGTAAAACGCGCTGCGGCTGAGATCCACCCTTTCCACGGCCTCGGCCACGGTGCGGGCCACGCCCGTCTCCAGCAGCTCCTTGGCCTCGGTCACCTTTACAAAGACCTCCGGCAGAGCCTCCGCGTCCACAAGATAGTATTTGTTTTTGGATACCGCCATATTCTTGCCTCCTCGGGAAAGTCTTTATATCGCGGAAGAATGTGCTTCTACCGCGGATAATCCATAGTATCATAACCGGGCGGACAGCGCAAGAGCAACAGGCAAAAAAATTGTTTTTACCGGAGGAGCTTATGTGGGGAGCGATAGTGAGCGTCATAGCCGGGACGGCCATGAGCGTACAGGGCGTCATGAACGCCAGACTCGGCGAGGGCATAGGCACCATGGAGGCCAACGCGCTGGTGCAGGGCACGGCCTTCGCGCTGTCCGCCGCCGCGCTACTGTTTTACAGACAGGGCAGCTTTGCGCGGCTGGGTGAGGTGGACCGGCTCTACTGGTTCGGCGGCGTGCTGGGAATCGTGATAACGGTCACGGTGATGCTGGGCGTCAGAGCGCTGGGGCCGGGGACGGCCGTGTCCGTCATACTTATCGCCCAGCTATTCACGGCGGCGCTCATAGACGCCCTGGGGCTGATGGGCAGTCAGCAGACGCCCTTAGGCTGGACCAAATATGCCGGTCTGGCCCTCATGGTGGCCGGGGTGGTGCTGTTCAAGCACGGCAGGGCATGAAAAATCCGCCGGGAACGGTTTTGACCGTTTCAGGCGGATTTAAAAATTTACATGCTCATGATCGTACTTATAATCTGCTTTCCCAGACTGATGTAGTACTGAACGTCGTAGTTTGCGAAAAGAGTGTCTGATATGCGCTCCACGCTGCCGCCGGTGATGAGGCCGACCACGATGCACACGGCGCCCAGCGTCAGCACGGCGAGGCCGATGAGGCCGACAACCTTCCATATGGTCTTCATTCCGCAGCCTCCTTATAGCACCATTTCCTGCCCAGTCTGATTATACCTCTCACAAGTCCGCCTATGGACCATATGGCGAACCACACGGCCAGCCACAGCAGTACCACCGCGAAGGCGAAGCAGACCAGCGCCATGCCGATGGTCATGATGATGTCGGCGAAGAGCGTCATGCCGGAAAAGGCCAGGGACACGGCGAAAACGCCGGAGCCGCCCGCTGAGATCATGGCCGTCAGAATGACCGCCGTCACCGCCAGCAGGACGGCGATACCCGCAAGGCCCAGCGGCACGAAAATGATGATGAACAGAACCAGCATAAAGGGCTTTACCTTGCCCAGAGGCTTGGGAGCGGGCTTTGCTTTCGCTTTTGTTCTTGCCCGGGGTTTGGCTTTGGAACGGGCTGCCGGCTTCAGAGCCTTTTCCGGCGCTTCCTCCAGCTCCTCGTCCTCAAAATCCTGCTCCGGTTCGTCTGAGACAGGCGGCGCGGAGGCCGGAACGGGTACGCTGACGTATTTTTCCGCCGCAGGCTTTGGCGCGGACTCGCTTTTCGCCGGGGGCTCGGCGGTCTCTTCCGCCGCCGGCTCCGGCTTGGCGGCGGGCGTCACGTCCGGCGCGGAAGCGGCGTCGGTGCCGTTTTCAAACGCGGCTTCCACGGCGCTGCCGATAGAATCGTATATATCCTCGGGCTGCGTATCGGTTTCCGCGGCGGCGGGGGAGGGCGGAGCTTCCTCCGGCGGCTGTGCGGCTGGGAAATCCGGCCTGGCCGGGCTTTCAAAGCCCACGGCGTCCGCAAATGCCTCTGTATCCGGTTCTTCGGCGGGAGGCTCCGGAGCTTCTTCGGATTCCTGCTCCGGCGCGGGCTCGTCCCCTTCGGCGGCGGGAGAAGCTTCATCTGATGCGGATTCGGCCGCCGGTTGGGCGGACAGCTCGACGCCGCTCATCTCCACGGCGCGCTCCAGCGCGCTCTGTATTCCGCCCTTGCTGTATGCTCTCGACAGTTCAACGGTGACCTTGAGAGGGGACACCAGCGCCGCCATCAGCTCGTCGCTGCTGGGCGCGGCGTCGAATATTTCACCGAATTTCATCAGCACCTGTTCCCGCTCGTCGTCGGACAGGAAGGTGAGGAATTTTGACAGTTCCGTCAAAAATCTCTGCTTGTTGATATGAGTCACCTCATTTCGGCTGATTGGTCTACATAATATTTAACAAATTATATTCTATTATGCTCCCGCGGTCAAGAAGGAGTTTTCCTGTTTGGGTTACATTTTACAGAGATTTTACATAAAATTGACTGAACATATATTGCGTATTACGGTGCGGCGAATTATAATGTGTGAAATTCCCGGAAAAAACTAAAATTTGGGAGAAGAATGTATGGGAGAATTTCTTGGATGGGTGACCGCGGTGTGTTTCATTGCGGCGCTGTGCAACTATGTGCTCAAGCGCGTGAATAAACGCTGGATAATGGCGATGCCCAAGGAGTCGGAATTCAAAAAAGCCTACCAGACCCTTATGAAATTCATCGTGAAGAACCACCGGTACATCGGCATCGCCGCGGCGGTGGCGGTGGCCGTGCATATGCCGGTGCAGGTACTCGGGGAATTCGCGTCCGTGACGGGCATCACCGCGGCGTCGCTGCTGGTGCTCACCGCGCTCCTCGGCATCGTGATGTTCTACGGACACAAGGGCAAGCTGGTGACCGTGCACAGATACGCCGCCGCCGGGGCGCTGCTGGCGTTTCTCGCCCATGTGATCGCGAAGGTATGACATTGACAAAGACGGCCGTATTGAGTAAAATATAAACCTATGCATTCAAAAAACGGCGGGGGAAGGCCCCTGACGAAATAAGGAGATTACTTGAGATGGCTAAAGACAAAAAGGTGGAGCAGATAACCGACATGGAGGTGGACTTCGCCCAGTGGTTCACGGACGTGTGCATCAAGGCCGAGCTGGTGGACTATTCCGGAGTTAAGGGCCTGTTCATCATGCGCCCCTACGGCTACGCGATCTGGGAAAACATCCAGAAATATCTGGACGCGCGCTTCAAGGAGCTGGGACACGAGAACGTGGCCATGCCGCTGCTCATACCGGAGAGCCTTCTGCAGAAGGAGAAGGATCACGTGGAGGGCTTCGCGCCGGAGTGCGCGTGGGTCACCATGGGCGGCAGCGAGGAGCTGCCGGAGCGGCTGTGCGTGCGTCCCACCTCGGAGACGCTGTTCTGCGAGCACTGGAGCCATGTCGTCCATTCGTGGCGCGACCTGCCCATGAAATACAACCAGTGGTGCTCCGTGCTGCGCTGGGAAAAGACCACCCGCCCGTTCCTGCGGGGCCGCGAATTCCTGTGGCAGGAGGGACACACCATCCACGCCACCGAGGAGGAGGCCCGGGCGGAGACGCTGCAGATGCTGGAGGTATACGCCGACTGCTGCGAAAAGATGCTGGCCATGCCGGTCATCCGCGGCAACAAGACGGAGAAGGAGAAGTTCGCCGGCGCGGTGAACACCTACACCATTGAGTGCATGATGCACGATCACAAGGCCCTGCAGTCCGGCACCAGCCACTATTTCGGCGACGGCTTCACCAAGGCTTTCAATATCACCTTCACCGACAAGGAAAACAAGCTCTGCTATCCCCACCAGACCAGCTGGGGCCTGTCCACCCGCGTAATCGGCGGCATAATCATGACCCACGGCGACAATTCCGGCCTGGTGCTGCCCCCGAACATCGCGCCGATACAGGTCATTGTGGTGCCCGTGGCCCAGCACAAGGAGGGCGTGGTGGAAAAGGCGTCCGAGCTGCTGGGCACGCTGAAAAAAGCCGGCATCCGCGCCCGCATGGACGATTCCGACAACTCCATGGGCTGGAAGTGCAGCCAGTGGGAGATGAAGGGCGTGCCCCTGCGCATCGAGATCGGCCCCCGGGACATTGAAAACGGCGTGTGCATGGCCGTCCGCCGCGATAACGGCGAGAAGGTCGAGGTCAAACTCTCCGAGCTCACCGGGCGGGTGCCCGAGCTGCTGGATACCGTGCAGCAGGGCCTGTTCGACAAGGCCAGGGCCAATCTGGAGAGCCACATCTACGCGGCCCACTCCCTGGAGGAGGCCAAAAAGCTCCAGGAGGAGCACGGCGGCTTCATCAAGACCATGTGGTGCGGCGACGCTGAATGCGAGGAGCGGATGAAGGACGAGGCCGGCATGTCCTCCCGCTGCATCCCCTTTGCTCAGGAAGATCTGGGCGACGTGTGCCCCATCTGCGGCCGGCCCGCGAAGAAAATGATCTACTGGGGCGTGGCGTACTGATCATCCTGATCGCCCGCGTCTCTGCTGAAGATGGAAAAAAGCGCAGTCCACGTTCCATGGATTGCGCTTTTTTCATGCGTATGGTAGGTTTGAAGCAGAGGTGATGAAATGGACGCCAACAAAACCGGCATGCTGATCGCGGCAAAGCGAAAAGAGAAGGGAATGACCCAAAAGGAGCTGGCCGAAAAGCTGCACATTTCCAACAAGGCCGTGTCCCGGTGGGAGACCGGCGCGGGCTTTCCGGACGTTTCCCTTTTGGAGCCGCTTTCACAGGCGCTGGGGGTGACGGTGACGGAGCTTTTGTCCGGCGGGGCGGAGGCTCAGCCCGGGGAGGAGCTGGTGGTGGAGAGCACCCGGCACTTTTCGCGGGAGATAAAGGAAAACCGGAAGAAGTACCGCTGGCTGCTGTTTGCGGCGGCGTTGGTGGCGGCGACCGCCGTGTGGGTGGCGCTGACATCCGCGGGCAAGGCCCCGGCCGTCCTGCCCCGCGCGGAGACTGAAATTACTCTGGAGCCCAGCACAGAGAAGGAGGACCTGAACGCCGCCGTCAGCGGCGTACGCAGTTATTATTACGACATTGCCAGAGCGGACGACGTGAACGATGTGACCGTCAGTCTGGAAATATGGGACGAAAACGGTCTTAAGGAAAAGCGGGTGCTGGTGGGGATGAGCGGCTTTGCGGAGATGCCGCGCACCGCCCCCGATAAGCTGGTGGCCATGTGTACCACCGGGGTCAGGGAGCAGAAAAAGTTCGACCTGTCGCTGTACTACAACGGCTCCACCACGGAAACCAGCGTGGTTTTGCCGGAGGGCATCAAGGGTTGGGGCTTTCAGCCAGCCGAGACTCTCGGGCATATAAAAACCGGCAGCAGCCAGGTGATCCTGCAATACTCCTTCACCACCAGCGGCGCAATGTCCACGCCCCGCTTCCTGGGCGAGACCGGCGCGATAGAACCGGCCCACGGCGAGCTGCTGCTTCTGCTCCGCGCGGACTTCAAATAAGCTTAACGCCGCATCTTTCAAAGATGCGGCGTTATTAATACTGCCCAAAAGGTTCTGTTGGCATTTTTAACGCCATGGCGGCGTTGGTGAAGCGGGGGTCGTCAGTGACCTCCCGGATGACGGTGAGAAAGTCCGGCAGGGCGAAGGGCGCGTCCTCCGACGGCAGCTCCACCTCGCACACGGCAAACTCCGTCATTCCGCTGAACACGTCCACCTCGGCGGTGAGACCGTTGACCGGCACGCAATAGCGGGTCTTGATGATCGTGCGGCGCGCGGGGTCGGCGGATCTTATAAGCTCAAGATATTCCTCCCGGCTTATCTCGCTCTCGTTCTCCTCGCGCCTCGCGGCGCTGATGCGGCGTTTTTCGTTCTTCATGTAAGTGACGGCGCCGTTTTCGGTGCTTTTCCGCACCCGGCGGGACACGCCGCCGCCCGTGCCGGAAAGGTAGGTCTGCTCGATGCCGATCACCCGCGCGGCCCTCGCCCGGAGCTGGGACAGGTCCGGGTATTCGATGAGAAATTTGCGCTCTATCTCATAATTCATCGCAGACTCCCCAGATAGCCCTCAAGAATCAGGCTGGCGGCCACGGCGTCCACCGTTTTGCGGTGGTCTTTTTCCTTTTTGCCTCCGGCGTGGAGAATGGCGTGGGCCTCCACGCTGCTGCGGCGCTCGTCCCAAAGGACGACTTCAAGACCGGACAACGCTTCCAGCAGGGTCTTGAATTCCCGGCTCTTCTCAGCCCTGGGGCCCTCTGTGCCGTCCATGTTCTTCGGAAGGCCCAGCACGAGGCGCTCCACGTTTCGTTTTGCGGCCTCCTCGGATATGCGCGATGCCGCCCGCTCCATGTTCCACTCCGCCATCGTCCAGGCCTCCCCGGCCAGAAAGCCGGTGGGGTCGGACACGGCCAGACCTATGCGCTGGTCGCCGTAATCTATGGCCATTATCCTCATATCGTCCGGCCTCCCAGACCAAAGCAGGCCCGTATGGGGCCGCACATGTAGATGGAGCCCACGGCGCAGACCATGCCGTCCTCCCCCGCGCGCTCCATGGCGGCGCGCACGCCGTCCTCCACGGTTTCGCAGACCGTCACGGGCTTTCCCAGTCCGCCGATGTACTCCGCCAGCGCCTCCGCCGGCAGGGCGCGGGGGCTCTGGGGCGTCACCGCCACAAATTCGTCGCCCGCGGCGGCGAGAATGTCGGCCATGGCGCGCCAGTTTTTGTCCGCCATTACGCCCATCATGATGACCCGCCGCTCGTCCGGGAAGTAGTTTTTCAGGTTTTCCGCCGTGGTGGCGGCGCCTTGGGGATTGTGCCCGGCGTCCACCGCGAACCAGGGGTTATCGGAGACAAGCTCGAAACGGGCGGGCCACTCCACGGCGTACAGTCCGGCTTCCGCCGCGTGCCCGTCGATATCGAACCCGCGGGAGCGCAGCACGTCCGCCGCGTCCAGCGCGGCGGCGGCGTTGTAAAGCTGGTTCCGGCCCAGCAGCGGCAGGGCGTATTCCGTGCCGCGGTAGGAGAAGGTCTGGCCATCCCGGCTGTCGAACATGGGCGTCAGCTGCGCGGGGTCGGTCACGGTGAGGGAAGAGCCCTCGTCCGCGCAGCTTGCCCGCACCACGTCCATCACGCTCTCCTGCTGGCAGTACAGCACGCAGGGACTGCCCGGCTTTATTATCCCGGCCTTTTCGGCGGCGATCTTTTCCACCGTGTCCCCGAGGACTGCCGTGTGGTCGAGCCCGATGTTCATGATGACGGAGCACTCCGGGGAGGCGATGACGTTGGTGGCGTCGAACCTGCCGCCCAGACCGGCCTCCAGCACCACGGCTCCGCAGTCCTCGGCCTTGAAATACAGCAGGGCGGCGGCGGTGGTCATCTCAAATTCCGAGGGGTGGTCGGCCATGGCGTCCGCCTGAGGCTTCACGGCGGAGACCAGATCCGCCAGCCGCGCCCCGTCGATCTCGCGGCCGTTTATCCGTATACGCTCGGTGAAGCGGGAGAGATACGGCGAGGTGTAGAGCCCGGTTTTGTACCCGGCAGCCTTGAGAATGGAAGCGAGCATGGCGGCGCAGCTGCCTTTGCCGTTGGTGCCCGCCACATGTATGAACCGGAGCCCCTCCTGTGGATTGCCCAGCCTGTCCATGAGCTCGCTTATCCTGTCCAGACAGGGGCGCTTTCCCAGCCAGGAGGTGCCGTTTATATATTCGATGGCTTCGCTGTAATTCATATTGCTTCTCCAATCGTTCGTATAAATCGTATGATAGCATTTTGCTGCCGAATGCGCAAGACGCTTGACTTGCCGGGGCGTTTGGGTATATCTTTGTAAGCGTTTCCGGAGGAGTTTTTATGGAAAATTTTCTCGTCTGCCTGAACGCGGTGCTGCCAATATTCATCATCATGGCTCTGGGCTACGCGGCCAGATGCTCAAAAGTAATAAGCCGGGACGACGTGCCCAAGCTGAACAAGCTGGCGTTCCGCTTCTTCATGCCGCTGCTGATGTTTTACAGCATATACGAATCCGACCTTTCCTCGTCGCTGAAGCCAGCGCTGATCGGATACGCCTGCCTGGGCGTGCTGGGCGCCTACGGGCTGTCGCTGCTGTATGTGCTTCTGACGGAGAAAGAGCCGGAGCGCCGGGGCGTCATGATACAGGGCATATACCGCTCCAACTTCGTCATTATCGGTCTGCCCATCGCCAAGGCGCTGGTGGGGGAATCCCAGCTGGGCACCGTGGCGGTGCTGCTGGCGATAGTGATACCCCTTTTCAACGTCCTTGCCGTGGTGACGCTGGAGGTCTTCAACGGTGAGAAGGTGCCCGTGGGCACCATTATTCTGGACATTTTGAAAAATCCCCTGATACTGGGATCCCTGGCGGGCATTCTGGCCCTGGTTTTAAAACTCAAGCTGCCCGCCTTCGTCATAACGGTGCTCAAGGATATGAGCGACGCCACCACGCCGCTGATGCTTTTCCTGCTGGGCGCGTTCTTCCAGTTCGGCGGCATACGCCGCTACTCCGCGGATCTTGTGAAGGTGTGCATCGGCAGGCTGCTGGTCATCCCGGCCATATTCCTCACCGGGGCGTATTATCTGGGCTTCAGGGGCGTGGATTTCGTGGCGCTCATCGGTGTGTTCGGTTCGGCCACGGCGGTGTCTTCCTTCACCATGGCCCAGCAGATGGGCGGCGACGCAGAGCTGGCGGGGGACATCGTGGTGGTCACCAGCGCCGCCTGCTCGTTCACCCTGTTCGGATGGGCGTTTTTGTTCAAGAGCCTGGGCGTTTTTTGAGTACGTATACAATTAAATAAGTCCGAAGAAAAAAATATTGACCTCTCGGGACAGGTGTGTTATATTATGAATTACCTGTCGGACGAGAGGTTTTATTTTTGCGCGTTTTTATGCGCTGATTTCTCCGTCCCAATCAGGGAGGCAATGCCCGGAAAACGGGTAAATAAAATAGGAGGTGCCGATAAGATGGCTGCTGACGCACGAGTAAAGGTTATTCTAAGGTGCGAAGAATGCAAGCAGAGGAATTACTTCACGGTCAAGAACAAGAAGAACACTTCGGACCGTTTGGAGCGCATGAAGTATTGCCCCTTCTGCCGCAAGCACACCAAGCATGTGGAAACCAAGTGATCTTTCGAAAGGATGAGTAGAAATGGCTGAAGAAAAGAAGACTGCCGTCCCCGCGAAGGCCGTCGAGGCCGTCAAGAAAGATGACGCGAAGCCCGGCTTTTTCAAGAGAGTGGGCAAATGGTTCCGCGACATGAGAAGCGAGCTGAAAAAGGTCGTATGGCCCACCGGCAAGGATCTGACCAACAACACCCTGGTCACCCTGTTCATGACGGTGATATCCGCCATACTTCTCTGGGGCTTTGACGAGCTGGCACAGATGGCCGTCAAGGCGCTGATCGCTCTGGCAGGTTGAGAAGGCAATGGCTGAAGAAGCAAAATGGTATGTGGTGCACACATACTCCGGTTATGAAAACGCGGTAGCCGCCGCCATTATGAAATCGGCGGAGAACCGCAAGATGCAGGATCTGATCTTTGAGGTCAACATCCCCATGGAAACAGTCACGGAGCACACCGATTCCGGCGAAAAGACCGTGGAGCGCAAGGTTTTCCCCGGCTATGTCCTGGTGAAGATGATCCTCACGGACGACAGCTGGCACCTTATTCACAATGTCCGCGGCGCCACCGGCTTCGTAGGCTCGGACGGCAAGGCCGTTCCGCTGACGGAGCAGGAGATCTACGATCTGGGCGTCGAGCATCACGAGATCGTGGTGGGCTACGCCGTCGGCGATACCGTCAAGGTCACCGATGGGCCGCTGTCCGGCTTTATGGGCACGGTGGACGAGCTGGAGCCCGACAAGGACAGGGTCCGCGTCATAGTTTCCATGTTCGGCAGAGAGACTCCGGTGGATCTGGAGCTCGATCAGGTCGAAATAATTAAAGAATAATCAGAAAGAGGTGCTTAACATTGGCACAGAAAATAGTTGGCTATGTTAGATTCCAGGTTCCCGCCGGAAAAGCGACTCCGGCGCCCCCCGTCGGCCCGGCGCTGGGTCAGTACGGCATCAATATAGGCCAGTTCACCAAGGATTTTAACGAGCGCACCAAGGCCGACATGGGCATGATGATCCCCGTGGTCATCACCGTCTACGGCGACCGCAGCTTCTCCTTTATCACCAAGACGCCCCCCGCCGCCCTTCTCATCAAGAAGGCCTGCGGCATCGAGACCGCTTCCGGCGTTCCCCAGAGGGACAAGGTAGCCACCATCAGCAAGGAAGACGTCCGCAAGATAGCCGAGCAGAAGATGCCCGACCTGAACTGCACCGACATCGAATCCGCGATGAGCATGGTAGCCGGCACCTGCCGTTCCATGGGCGTTGTCGTCGGCGACTGATTCGGGCGAGAGGTATCGCTCCTGAGGCGGCAGAGATTTCGTGCCGTCTTAACGTGGGAGGATTATTCCATCCGACTTAAACCACATTATTGGAGGAAACAAAATTGTTTAGAGGAAAAAATTATAAAGACAGCGCAAAGCTGTTTGACAGACAGCTGCAGTACGATCCCCAGGAAGCCTTCGGCCTGGTTGTCAAGACCAGCAAGGCCAAGTTCGACGAGACCGTCGAGCTGCATGTGAAGCTCGGCGTCGACGGACGCCACGCCGACCAGCAGGTTCGCGGCGCCATCGTCCTTCCCAACGGCACCGGCAAGGTGAACCGCGTTCTGGTGTTCTGCAAGGAAGACCGCGTTGAGGAAGCCAAGGAAGCCGGAGCCGATTATGCCGGCGGCATGGACATGGTCGAGAAGATCCAGAAAGAAAACTGGTTCGATTTCGACACCGTCATCGCCACCCCGGATATGATGGGCACCGTCGGCCGTCTCGGCAAGATCCTCGGCCCCAAGGGCCTGATGCCGTCCCCCAAGGCCGGCACCGTCACCCCCAACATCAAGCAGGCCGTCACCGAAGCCAAGGCCGGCAAGATCGAGTACCGTCTGGACAAGCAGAACATTATCCACTGCCCCATCGGCAAGGTGTCCTTCGGCGCCGAGAAGCTCAATGAGAACTACAACACCCTCATTGCCGCCATCGTCAAGGCCAAGCCCGCTTCCGCCAAGGGCCAGTACATCCGCACCTGCGTCACCGCCTCCACCATGGGCCCCGGCATCAAGATCAACACCCAGAAGGCAATGTGACATCTGAATTTCAGATAATAAAAAGGCTGCCGCAGTTATACTGCGGCAGCCTTTTTCGATGCAAAAAACCCGGCCTCCGGAATAATCGGAGACCGGGCCGCTTTGCTTATCTGCCCATGAAACGTGAGAGGAACTCCTTCGTCTCGTCCTTCGACGGGGCAGAGAAGATTTGGGCGGGCGCGCCCTCTTCCCAGATGACGCCGTCCTTCATGAACACCACGTGGCTGGATACGTCCCTGGCGAAGGCCATCTCGTGGGTGACCACGATCATGGTCATGCCGTCGGCGGCGAGTCCGCGCATTACCTCCAGCACCTCGCCCACCATCTCCGGGTCGAGAGCCGAGGTGGGCTCGTCGAACAGGAGTATCTCCGGCTCCATGGCCAGGGCGCGGGCGATGGCCACGCGCTGCTTCTGGCCGCCGGATATCTGCCGGGGCTTGGCGTTGATGTACGGCGACATGCCCACGCGGTCCAGGTACTTCAGGGCATTGTTCCGGGCGTCCTCCCGGGGCCGCTTCATGACCTTGGTCTGGCCGACGATGCAGTTTTCCAGCACGGTCATGTTGCTGAACAGATTGAAGGACTGGAACACCATGCCCACCTTGGCCCGATAGGCGGATTCGTTGATGTGCCGGGCGGTGATATCCTCGCCGTGGAAAAGTATCTGGCCGGAGGTGGGGGTTTCCAGCAGGTTGATGCAGCGCAGCAGGGTGGACTTGCCGGAACCGGAGGCGCCGATGACGCTGGTGACGTCGCCGGGGCGGACGTTGAAGTCGATGTCCCGCAGCACAACGTTGGCGCCGAAGGCCTTTGATAGGTGGCTTACCTGCAGTACTACGTCGTCCATATCAGCGATCGCCCCTTTCGTCATATTCGCGGCTGTGCTCCACAAACTTCTCGTCGGCGCTGACGGGGAACTTGGCCATGCCGCTGGTGTAGGCCAGAGTGTCGGTGGTGGCGAGGTCATAGCTCGCCGGGCCGTCCAGCTTCTTTTCCCACCAGCGCAGCAGGCGGGAGCAGGTGAAGGTCAGCACCAGGTACACGATCATGGCGATGGACATGGCCTCAAAGTACCAGTAGTATGCGCCGGCGGTCTGATTGGCGGTGTAGAACAGCTCCACGGTGCCGATGACGTTCAGGACCGAGGAGTCCTTGATGTTGATGATGAGGTTGTTGCCTATCTGGGGGATGATATTGCGCAGAGCCTGGGGAAACACCACGAACAGCATGGTCTGGAAATGGGTCATGCCAATGGCCTTGGCGCCTTCGGTCTGGCCCACGTCAATGGACAGGATGCCGCCGCGGACCGTCTCCGCCATGTATGCGCCGGTGTTGATGGAAAGAATGAAGAACGCCGCCGTCCACATGCCCATGTGTACGTGCAGATACTGCATGGCGCCGAAGTAAATGAACATGGCCTGGACCATCATTGGCGTGCCGCGAAAGACCTCGACATAGATGTTCAGTATCAGCCTTACCAGCCACAGCAGGGCCCGCTTCGGCCAGGAGTCCTTCTTTGTGACGGGTATCGTCTGGACGATGCCCACCAGAAAACCGATTATGCAGCCGACAGCCGTGCCCACCAGGGCGATGGCTATGGTTATGCCGGCTCCTCTGAGGAAGGACTGGCCGTAATGGGTCAGCAGATATCCTATTCTGCCCCAGTAGTCGGTCGGTAAGTTCGATATCATGCGCGTTCTCCTTTCAGACGTTCAGTGCCCGGTATTTGCGGTCAGTTGCTCAGAGGCTGAACGCTGATGGCGGTGTTCATGAGCTTGGTGAAATCGTCGGCGGTGTAGTTGGCCAGGACGGAGTTGCAGGCGGAGACCAGCTGGGAGTTGCCCTTGGCGATGGAGACGCCGATGTTGACGTCGCCCTCGTCCACGGCGTAGTTGTCGTCCGTGCCGGTGAAGTCAAGGAGCTTCAGATCGGGGTAGGCCGCCACGGCCGCCAGAGCGGTGGGCTGGTCGGTGCAGACCAGATCGCAGGCGCCGGACTCAAGGGAGACCAGCATGGTGGGCGCGGTCTTCTGGGCGGGCAGAACGGTGGCGCCCTTTATCTGGGGCAGGCAGGTGTCGTACCAGACGGTGTTGATCTGGCTGGTGCAGGTGGCGCCGGCAAAACCGCTGATGCCGGTGGCGGAGGCGTACTTGCCGTCAGCCTTCACCAGGGTGACTATGGAAGCGTAGTAGTAGGGCTGGGAGAAGTCCATGGACTGGAGACGCTCCGGGGTGATGGACTGACCGCAGATGCCGCAGTCAATGTCGCCGGACTGGACGGCCAGGGGGATGGAATCCCAGTCCATCTTGTGGACCTCAAGAGTCCAGCCGTTGGCGTCGCAGATCTTCTGGGCCATCATGACGTCGTAGCCGTTGGCGTAGTCGGAGCTGTTGTATATCTTGACGGCACCGTTGGAATCGTCGGACTGGGTCCAGTTGTAGGGGGCGTAGGCGCACTCCATGCCAACGCGCAGGACCTTGGTGTTCAAAACGGAGTTGGCGTCGGGGGTGAAGCTCGCCGCGGCGGCGGCGGTATCGGTGGCGGAAGCGGAAGTCTGCGCGGTGGTCTTGCTGCCGCAGGCGCACAGCGCGAAGACCATACAAAGGGCCAGCAGAACAGCGGTAATTCTCCTCATTTTTTCGTACCTCACTTCAAAATTTCCAAAAAAAACATGAACCCCTCGATAAAGGGTTCATGGTAAACAGCCGATCCATGCGGCGATACCGCACAGAAACATATGTGAACCATGATAGCGCTTCATCGAAATGACAGTCCGGCGGATATTCTCCGACGGCCCAGGCAATTCCAGGTCAGGAAACCATGGAATCCTTCGGCGGCTGCCCCTTTCACTTCCCGGTTCCTGCCGGTTTGCGAAGTTACTTATGACGTCCGCGCCTCTATCATGTTTTATTTGATTGAGCCCATTATACGAGCGGAAGCGGATTTGTCAATAGTCCGTTAAACAAAATCGTGACTTTAGACGCAATTTTTGTACAAAACCGCAGCCGGATTATGCACAAATACCACAACAGAAAAAGAACAGACGCCTTTACGGCGTCTGTTCTTTTTCAAATACTATCTTGAGCCCTTGTCGTATGGTATGCCCTCGGCCTTGGGCGCTCTGGAGTTTTTGGACGTGAACGCCAGCACCAGCAGGGAGATGATGTACGGCAGCATGTTGTATACGCTGCCCGGTATGTTCAGCGCCACAAGGAAGTCGAAGCCCGCGTAGACGTTGGACAGGGCCCGGAACAGGCCGAACAGCAGCGCCGCCAGCGCGATGCGCCAGGGCTTCCACTGGCCGAAGATCATGACGGCCAGAGCCAGGAAGCCGAAGCCTGCCGCGCCGGTCTCAAATTTCCATTCGCTGACGCCGGCGGTGATGTAGACGATGCCGCCCAGACCGCCCAGCAGGCCGGAGATGAGCACACCGGCCCAGCGCATCTTGTATACGTTGATGCCCACGCTGTCCGCCGCCTGGGGATGCTCGCCGCAGGCCATGAGACGCAGACCGAAGCGGGTCTTGTACAGGGTGACGTAGGCGATGATGAGCGCGATAAGCGCCATGAGCATGAACCAGTTAAATTCAAAGGAGCCTATATTCACCAGAAAAGCCTTTTTCGCGTTCACATACTGGATGGTGGCGGAGACGTTGTCGGGATTTTCGGCGGAGTTGATGGCCTTGACGATAACCGTTGCCGCCGCGGTGCCCAGCAGGTTCAGGGCGGTGCCGACAAGCGTCTGGTCGGCCTTGAAGTTGATGCAGGCCACGGCCAGCAGGGAGGCGTACAGCATGCCCACCGCTATGGCGGAGAGCACCACGACCAGGATCATGGCAAATCGGGAGGAGCCGGCGGGCATGTATTTCATTGCCAGCGCACCGCCCAGAGAGCCCATGACCATGATGCCCTCAAGACCCAGGTTGATGACGCCGGAATGCTCAGAGAAGCAGCCGCCCAGTGCCACAAGAATCAGCACGGAAGCGAAGATCAGCGTATACTGCATAAGCAATATCATTACTGCTCGCCTCCTTCCTGAGAATCGGAGACATTTTCGGCAGCGGCCTTGGCCTTGGCCTGGGCGCGTTCCTCGCGGCGGTTGATGCGGTTGGTCATGTAATACTTAAAGAACAGCACGAAGCCGCAGAGGTAGATGATGATGGAGGAGATAAGGTCGGATATCTGGGAGGAATACATGGTCTTGTCCAGATATGCGCCGCCGCTGGTGATGTGCTGGATGAAGTATGACGAGAAGATCGTGCCGATGGGGTCGAGGCCGCCCAGGAAGGTGGCCGCGATGCCGTTGAAGCCCATGGCGGGCACGGAGGACTGGGTGCATTCCCATTGCTCATAGCCGCTCAGGTACAGGAAAGCCGCGCCGATGCCGGCCAGCGCGCCGCCGATTATCAGCGTGAGGATGATGTTCTTCTTTTCCTTCATGCCGCAGTATCTGGCGGCATCCTTGTTGAAGCCGGTGGCTCTGAGCTCGTAGCCGAGTTTGGTCTTGCTGAGTATGACCCAGATCAGTATGGCGATGAGTATGGACAGAGGTACGGCGATGGTGACGTATTTGTTGCTGCTGAACAGCTTGTCCAGCCCCAGCGTGGGCATGAGCGCGGAGGAGTTGAAGCTGGCCACGTTCTGAGTATATGGGCTGGCGGACTCCTTGACGTTGGTGAGGAGCATGTTCACGGCGTAGAGACCTATCCAGTTGAGCATGATGCCGGAAATGACCTCGTTAACGTTGCAGTAGGCCTTGAGGAAGCCGGACAGGGCGCCGAAAATCGCTCCGGCCAGCATGGCCAGCAGCAGGCAGGCGTACCAGGGCCAGTGCCAGGCCAGCGCCGCGAACAGGCAGGCGCCAGCACCGGCCACATACTGCCCGGCGGCGCCGATGTTGAACAGGCCGACCTTGTAGGAAAACTGGATGGACAGCGCGCACATCAGCAGCGGCGCGGTCTTCACCAGGGTGCTGCCGAAATATTTCAGCGAGGCCTGATGGCTGGGGTAGGTGAAGAAGTTTTTGAGTATGGTGGTGATGCCGCCCCACGCGCCGGAGGGGTTGATGAACAGCAGCACTATGTAGCCGATGAGCAGGCCGATGATGATGCACAGGAGCGAGGCCAGAATGGACTGGACGACGCTGCTTTTCCAGAAGGCGTATTTGTCTTTTTTCACTGCTCTGCCGCCTCCCTCTTGGCGCCTGCCATATACAGGCCCAGCTCTTCCACGGTGGTCTTTTTCGGATCCAGCTCGCCCACGATCTCGCCCTCGTACATGACGAGGATGCGGTCGGGCACGCTCATTACCTCCTCGAGCTCCAGCGACACCAGCAGCACGGCGCGTCCGGCGTCCCGCTGGGCGACCAGCTGCTTGTGTATATACTCGATGGCGCCCACGTCCAGACCGCGGGTGGGCTGCACGGCTACCAGAAGCTGCGGGTCCTTGTCGATCTCGCGGGCAACGATGGCCTTCTGCTGGTTGCCGCCGGACATGCTGCGGGCAATGGTGACGGGGCCCTGACCGGAGCGCACGTCGTACTGGTCGATGAGCTTCACGGCGTAGTCTCTTATGGCCTTTTTCTTGAGAAAACCGTTTTTGGCCACGAACTGGGGCTCAAAGTATCTCTGCAGCACCAAGTTGTATTCCAGCGAATAGTCCAGCACCAGCCCGTGCTTGTGCCGGTCCTCGGGAATGTGGCTCATGCCCATGACGGAGCGGTTCCTGATGGAAGCGTGGGTGATGTCCTGCCCGCAGAGGCTTATGCTGCCGTCGGCGAGAGGCTCCAGTCCGGTGAGACCGTACACCAGCTCCGTTTGGCCGTTGCCGTCGATGCCGGCGATGCAGACTATCTCGCCGGAGCGCACATTGAACGACACGTTCTTCACCGCGTTGTTTTTGTGCATCTTGGAGGCAACGGTCATATTTTCCACATTCAGGATGACGTCGCCGGGCTCCCTGGGATCCTTGTGCACTACCAGTTCCACGTCGCGGCCCACCATCATGCGGGACAGCTCCTCCTTGGTGGTGTCAGCAATGCTCACGGTGCCGATGCACTTGCCCTTGCGCAGCACGGTGCAGCGGTCGGCCACAGACATTATCTCGTTGAGCTTGTGGGAGATGAAGAGTATCGACTTTCCCTCGGCCGAGAGATTGCGCATGATCTGCATCAGCTCGTCTATCTCCTGGGGCGTCAGCACCGCCGTGGGTTCGTCGAAGATGAGTATCTCGTTTTCACGGTAAAGCATTTTTAGAATTTCGGTGCGCTGCTGCATGCCGACGGTGATGTCCCGCACCAGGGCGTCCGGGTCGACCATGAGGCCGTACTTTTCCGAGAGGGCCACCACTTTGTCGCGGGCCTCCTTCTTCTGGAGAAAGCCGCCCTTGCAGGGCTCCACGCCCATGATGATGTTGTCCAGCACCGTGAAGCACTCCACCAGCTTGAAATGCTGGTGCACCATACCGATGCCCAGAGCATTGGCGGCGTTGGGGTCGCTGATGCTGACCACCTCGCCGTCCTTCTTTATGACGCCCGCTTCAGCCTGATAAAGGCCGAAAAGAACGCTCATAAGGGTCGATTTGCCGGCGCCGTTTTCGCCAAGCAGCGCGTGGATCTCGCCTTTTTTGAGCTGCAGGGTTATATCGTCGTTGGCAATGATGCCGGGGAATTTTTTGGTTATGCCCAGCATCTCAATCGCATAAGGACTGTCCAAGCCTATCTACCTCCCAGTGCGCGGATTTTATATGTATTTTATTGTACTATAATACGCGGTATATTTCAAAACATATTTCGGCTTTTTACGTTATTTCAATAAAAAAGCAGAGGCCGTGTTAAACGGCCTCTGCTTTTATTTGGATTTGCGTATTACTTGAGGTTGCCGAGGAAATTGATGGTGACGTTCTCAGCGGTGGGCTTGTCGGCGGAGATGTCATTGGAGACCTTGATCTTGCCGGAGAACATGTCGGCCACAAGGGACTTGTAGTTGTCCTGAGTGAAGCCGTCCGCCCACTGGGTGGTGTCCATCGGGATCTGGACGTAGTTCTGAGTCGGATCGTCGCCGGACACGAGGCCCAGAGTCTGGATCTGTCCCTTATACTTGTCCCAGTTGTTGTTGAGAACGATCTCGGTGAGCAGGGTATTGACGGTGGCAGCCAGGCCCTTCATGGCGGAGGTCACGGTCATGCCCTTGCCGTACTGGCCGTCGATTATGGCGGACTGGTCGACATCGACGCCGATGACCTTGCCGCTGACCTTTGCAGCAGCCTCAGCCGCGGAGGTGTAAACGCCGCCGCCGCAGGCAAACACGCACTCGGTGCCGCCCTTGTACCAGGTGTCCATGGCGGCCGTGATGTCGGCGTCGCCCTTGAACTGGTTTGCATAGGCGTAGTTCATGGAGACCTTGGTGCCAAGCTCCTTCGCAGCGGCGTCAGCGCCCTGCACGAAGCCGTAGCCGTAACGCATGACGGCGGGGACAGCCATGCCGCCCAGGAAGCCCAGCTTGGTGTAGCCCAGCTTCACAGCCGCATAACCGGCCATGTAGCCGCAGAGCTCTTCCTGATAGACAGCGCAGTAAACGTTGTCGGAGTTATAATAATCGGTGACTTTCCAGTTGGAGGGGTTGTAGTCGTACTTGTCGCCCAGCGCGGCGGATAGGATATCGCCGGCGGCAACGTCCAGAGCCACAAACTTGACGTCGGGGTAGTTCTTGGCGGCCTCAACGATGGTGCCGGCGAAAGCGTAGCCGGGCATCACGATGACGTTGTAGCCGTCGGCAACAGCCTTGTCCACCATGGCGACACGGTCGGCAGTGGAGTCTCCCGCGGGCTTGTAGTAGGTGAAGTCGACGCTGTTCTTCTCGCAGAAGGCCTTGCAGGCCTCATAGGTGGTCTGGTTGAAGGACTGATCGGTGATATCGCCGTAGTCGGTGATCATGGCCACCTTGTAGGTGGTGTTGCTCGCTGCGGCGTCGGTGCTGCTGGCAGCGGTCGTGGTCTTGGCGCCGCAGGCGCAAAGAGCAAAGACCATGCACAGCGCAAGAACGAGGGCAAGAATCTTTTTCATTGTTTTTCCTCCATATTATTTTTGACAAACTTTTGTCCGGCATGTTTTCTCATACCGGACAAAAGTATACCACAATATTGACAGTTAAATCAAGACAGAAAAGCCACTTTGAGGACAAAAGCCACAATTTTAGGGAAATTACAGCTTCGACATCCTCACGGCGGCGTCCAGGGCGATATGCATCATCTGGGTGAAGCAGGAGGCGCGGCTCTCGGCCGGAACTTCCTCGCTGCGATAGATGTGGTCGGAAATGGTGCAGATGCACAGCGCGCGTTTGCCGGCGCGGGCGGCGTTCATGTACAGGCCGGCGGATTCCATCTCCACGGCCAGGACGCCCATCTTTTTCCAGGGATCGGCAGAGTCGGTGCCGTCGGAATAGAAATTGTCGGAGCAGAACACGTTGCCCACGCGCATGGGGATGCCGTCGTCCTCTGCGGCAGCCACGGCCTCCCGCAGAAGGGTGTAGTCGGCGATGGGGGCGAAGGTGCCGGGCAGGCCGAACTGGTGGGCGAAGTTGGAGTCGGTGCAGGAGCCCATGGCGGCCACGATGTCCATCAGCTTGATATCGTCCTGTATGCCGCCGGCGGAGCCGATGCGGATGATGTTGTCGACGTCGTAGAAATTGTACAGCTCCCAGCTGTACAGGCCGATGGAAGGTACGCCCATGCCGGAGGCCATGACGGTGACGGGCACGCCCTTCCATGTGCCGGTGTAGCCCTGTACGCCGCGGATATTGTTTACAAGCACGGCATCGGTGAGAAAGGTCTCGGCAATGAACTTGGAGCGCAGGGGATCGCCGGGCATGAGGACGGTCTTGGCTATCTGGTCCTTTGTGGCGGCGTTATGAGGAGTGGGTACTGACATAATATATACCTCCGGATTGATTTTTGGTTGATGATAAAATTATAACCTGAAAAACGTAAAAGTCAAATTGCATGAGAGGGGATAATATGCTACAATAAACTATTGATAATATAAAAAAACCGACGCATAGGGGGCGGGACTGTGGGCGACGTAATAACTATCGGCATCGCGGGCGGCACCGGCAGCGGCAAGACCACCATCACCAAAAAGCTTATGCAGGAGTTCGGCGGCGACGTCTCCGTGGTCTATCACGACAACTATTACAAGGCGCACCACAACATGCCGTACGAGGAGCGGGCGAAGCTGAACTACGACCACCCCAATTCCTTCGACACTGACATGCTGGTGGAGGATCTGAAAAAGCTCCGCCGGGGCGAGACGATCTACTGCCCGGTCTACGACTATTCCATACACGACCGCTCCGACAGGACCGTGGAGGTCAGACCCGCCAGGGTCATAATCGTGGAAGGGATCCTGATCTTCCAGTCCAAAGAGCTCTGCGACCAGATGGACATCAAAATATATGTGGACACCGACGCCGACGTGCGCATACTGCGCCGCATCGTCCGGGACGTGCGGGACAGAGGCCGCAGTCTGGACAGCGTCATCAGCCAGTACCTCACCACGGTTAAGCCCATGCACGAGCAGTTCGTGGAGCCCTCAAAGCGCAACGCCGACATTATCATACCCGAGGGCGGACAGAACCAGGTGGCGCTGGACATGGTCATCGAGCGGGTAAGGGCGCATCTGGACGGGAGAAGATAATGGCTAAACTCTATTTCAAGTACGGCGCCATGGGCTCGTCAAAGTCGGCTCAGGCGCTGATCACAAAATTTAATTACGAGGAGCTGGGCATGACCGTGTGGCTCATTAAGCCCAGCGTGGACGACAGGGACGGCGCGGATATCATCCGCAGCCGCATAGGTCTTGAGCAGCATGCCCGGGTGATAGTTCCGGGCGAGAGCATCACCGAGGCTTATAAGAAGGCCGGCCGCCACGACGTGATTATTTCCGACGAGAGCCAGTTCTTCACGCCGGAGCAGATTGACGAGCTGCGGGAGCTGGTGGACGACGAGGATACCCCGGTGCTGTGCTTCGGTCTGCGCACCGATTTTCTCACCCACTTTTTCCCCGGCGCCCGGCGGCTGATGGAGCTGGCCGATTCCATAACGGAGATAAAGACCGTCTGTGCCTGCGGCCGCAAGGCCACGGTGAACGCCCGCGTGGACGAGACCGGCCGCATCATTACCGAAGGCGACCAGGTATTTCTCGGCGGCAACGACAGCTATGTGGCCATGTGCCACAAGTGCTGGAAGCGCAAGATCGCCGAGCAGCGCGGCCAGATGTCCATAGAGGATATTTGATATAATATTAATTGTAAAAACAAAGCAGGCCCGGTGCCGGGCCTGCTTTGCTGTTACTCCACTTTGACTATCTTTCTTACGGTTTGAATGGGCATTTTCACCATTTTGCGGTCGTAAGTCAGCAATCCGTTGAGCTCGTCCTCCACATCGCTGAGCTGTGTGTACACGGCGGCGGAGAGTCCCTGCTCCTTCGCGGGGCGTATCTGCGAGGAGTAGAGTTCGTCCAGCGCCGTCTCCAGCAGCAGGGGGGACTCGAACTTCTTATAGCCGAACTCCTTTTCGCCGAAGCAGTGGCCGCTGACCCGGTGGCCGTAGCCGCCGAATTCCGACAGCACCACCGCCCGGCCCAGCTTGTCGGGCCTGTAAGCATACCTTTTAAAATAGACGTGCAGGCTCTGGATGTCGCCGATGCGCTGGTCGTGCCAGCCGGAGGCATGGTCGATGGTGCGGGTGTCGTCGATCTCCCGGATAACGGAGCACAGGCGCTCGGAATCGAACTGGCCCCAGCCCTCGTTGAAGGGCACCCACATGGCTATGCAGGGGCAGTTGTAAAGCTGTGAAACCATGTCCCGGAGCTCCTGCTCAAATTCGTCCCGGCCGCCCTTTTCGCTGCGGCCGAACAGCAGGTAGGCGCTGTCCTTCAGGTGCTTTCCGGTCACCAGGGGAGCGGAGACTACGGCGGGGGAGTAGGCGCCGCCGCCGCAGGGCATGTCCTGCCACACCAGCATGCCCATAACGTCGCAGTGATAGTACCAGCGCAGGGGCTCCACCTTGATGTGCTTCCTGAGCATGTTGAAGCCCATATCCTTGGCCGTCTGTATGTCGAAGACCATGGCCTCGTCGGAGGGCGCGGTGTAGAGTCCGTCCGGCCAGTAGCCCTGGTCCAGAAGCCCGTTGTGGAAATAGGGCCGGCCGTTGAGGAACAGGCGCTTCACTCCGCTCTCATCCGGCTCCACCGAAAATTTGCGCATGGCAAAGTAACTGCCCACGCTGTCCTCGCCGCAGGTGACGGTAAAGTCGTACAGCCTGGGATGTTCCGGCGACCAGGGCTCGAAATCGGGCACGGGGATCCGTGCGGGCAGGGGATAGTCTTCGCCCTGAAAATGGGCCACGGGCCGGGTCTTGCCCGCCACCTCCGCGCCCAGCTCCACCATGCCGGAGTCATAACAGGGCGTGATTATCAGCCGCTTTATATATGCGTCGGGCACGCTCTCCAGCCACACCGTCTGCCAGATGCCGCTCTGGGGGGTGTACCAGATGCCTCCCCGGCGGCGCTTCTGCTTGCCGCGGGTGTGCCAGTCCTCGTCGGTTTCGTCCCGGACCCGGACCACAAGGGTGTTTTCGCCTTCCGCAATATATGCGGTGAGCTCCGCGGTGAAGGGCAGATAACCGCCCACATGGGTCTTTAGCTCCTTACCGTTGAGGAATACCGTCGCCACCTGATCCACCGCGCCGAAATTAAGCAGTACCCGGGCCTTGTTGAAGTCCTCCGGTAGCGTGAAAGTGCGCCGGTACCACAGATATTCTTTCGGCCCCGGCCCCCTGCCGACCCCGGAAAGCTCGCATTCCGGGGAGAAGGGGACCAGTATATGCCCGTCCCAGGTCTCCGGCTGTGCGTCCGACGCAGTAATTGCGTAGTCCCAGACGCCGTTAAGATTTATATAACTGTCCCGCGTCATCTGCGGGCGGGGGTATTCGGTGCAGACCGCGTTTTTGTCCAGTTTTTCTCCCCAGATCGTGAGCATGTCGGACCACTTCCTTCGTCGTTGTACGTTAAATTCTACAATAATTGTGGGAAAATGATAATACCTTTACTGTAAAATTAACCGATTTTTTACAATGAGTACACAGACAGGATTCAAACCACAATCTGACAAATGACACAAATTCTTTAAATATTATTTACAATTACATAAATTTTTACAAAATACGCCAATTTTTATAGCATTGTCAACAAAATATCAGGGTCGTTAAGATTTTATCCAGTAAAAACTGACGGTTTTCGCGTCATTGATTATTTACATGGCGCATACTTTATGTTATATTTAGGGCTGTCATAAATTAGAGAGGTGATGCAAATGCCCTTTAAGTTTAAAGGCGGAGTACATCCCAAATATATGAAGGCGCCGCATATTCCGGTGACCGTCATAACCCCGCCAAAAGAAGTCGTCGTACCGATGCAGACACACATCGGCGCGCCCTGTCAGCCCCTTGTCGCCGTCGGCGACCAGGTGAAGATGGGACAGAAGATCGGCGACAACCCCACGGCTCCCCTTTGCGCACCCATCCACTCCCCGGTGTCCGGCACGGTCAAGGCCATTGAGCCCAGACCCCACCCCCTGGGAGACAATCTGATGGCTGTTGTGATCGAGAACGACGGACTGGATACCCCCTGCACCGATCTGGCGCCTCTGACCGAGAAGGAGCTTCAGGATCCTGAAGCCATCCTTGCCCGCGTCAAGGAAGCCGGCGTTGTCGGCATGGGCGGCGCCATGTTCCCCACAGCGTTCAAGATCAGATCCGGCCTCGGAAAGGTGGACACGCTGATCATCAACGGCGCCGAATGCGAGCCTTACCTCAACGGCGACCATCTGACCATGCTCAACCACCCGGATGAGCTGCTCAAGGGCATCCAGCTTGCCCGCATTGCCTGCGGCCTTGACAAAGCCTATTACGGCATCGAGAAGAACAAGCAGGACGCCATCGATCTGCTCAACTCCAAGAACCCGTCCCAGTACGGCGTTGAGATCGTCCCGGAGGACGTGAAGTACCCCCAGGGCGGCGAGAAATCGCAGATCAAGGCCATCACGAACCGCGAAGTCAAGCCCGGTGGACTGCCCTCCGGCGTGGGCTGCTGCGTTATCAGCACCCAGACCGCTTACGCAATCTATCGTGCCTGCTACGACGGCGTTCCCAGCTATGAGCGCATCATGACCATCGCCGGCAGCGGCGTGGCCGCGCCCGTGAACGCCCAGGTTCGCATCGGCATGCCTTTCCGCTACATAATCGAGCAGTGCGGCGGCTTTACCAAGCCCCCCAAGAAGCTCGTAATGGGCGGCCCGATGATGGGTCTCATCATATCCAACATCGACGCCGTTAATATCAAGGGTACCGCCGGCCTGCTGGTGTTCACCGAAGAGGAGAACGCAGAGGTCGAAACGCCCACCTGCATCCACTGCGGCCACTGCCTTGAGGTCTGCCCCATGAGGCTGGAGCCGGTCTATATGTACAAGTTCTTCATGAAGAACGACTTCGAGGGTATGCAGAAGTATCATATCACCGACTGCATCGAGTGCGGCTGCTGCTCTTACAACTGCCCCGGCAAGCTGCCGCTGACCCATTCCTTCAAGACCGCGAAAATACTTATCGCCAACAGGAAGGCTGAGGAAAAAGCCCGCGCCGAAGCCCTCGCCAAGGAGGCTGAGAAGAAATGAAAGAAAAAGATTACGTATTCGACGCATCGTATCAGCCGCAGGTAAGGGACAAGAGAGATACCCGCTCCATCATGCTGGACGTTCTGATCGCCCTCATGCCGGCGTTCCTGTTCGGCGTATGGCAGTTCGGCTTCATGGTGGTCGTCAACACCGTCGTTTCCGTCGGCGTCTGCGTTCTGTTTGAGTATCTTTACAGGCACTGGATGCACAAGAACAACATGATCGGCGATCTTTCCGCCGCCGTCACGGGCCTTCTCATGGTGCTCATCCTGCCTCCCACCGCTCCCTGGTGGGTCATCATCATCGGCGACGCTTTCGCGATAATAGTCGTCAAGCAGCTCTACGGCGGCCTGGGCAAGAACTTCCTGAACCCGGCGCTGGCCGGCCGTGCGTTCCTGTTCTCCAGCTACACCGCCATACTCACCACCTGGACCCTGCCGTCCTCCATGACCAAGCTCACCATCGAGCAGCTGGGCGCGGCGGTCTCCAGCGGCACCACGATAGACACCGTCACCATGGCCACTCCGCTGAGCTTCATGAAGGCCGGCACCGCGCTGCCCGAGATATACTCGCTCAAGGCGATGTTCCTCGGCACCATGCCCGGCTGCGTGGGCGAAGTGAGCGCGCTGGCTCTGATAATCGGCGGCGTGTATCTGCTGGTCCGCAAGGTCATATCCTGGCACATCCCGGTGGCCTATCTGGGCTCCGTGGCTCTGCTCTGCCTGATATTCGGCAAGTCCGGCTACTCCAATGTGGACTGGATGCTCTACAACCTCCTCTCCGGCGGCCTCATCCTGGGCGCCTTCTTCATGGCGACCGACTATGCCACCAGCCCCGTCACAGACAAGGGCAGGATCATCTACGGCATCGGCTGCGGCGCGCTGACAGTGCTCATCCGCTATTTCGGCGGTTTTCCGGAGGGCGTTACCTTCGCCATCCTGATCATGAACACCTGCGCGTGGTTCCTCGACAAGCTGAATCCGCAGCGTCTGTTCGGCATTTCCAAGGAAGATCTCAAGGCTGAAAAAGCGGCCAAAAAGGCAGCCAAGAAAGCCGCAAAGGAGGCTGCATGATGGAAAACGCCAAGAAAAGCAATTCTCCCAACATTCTTAAGCTGGGCATTGTCCTGTTTGCCGTCACCGCCATCGTTTCCCTGTGCCTGGGTCTGGTGAACGACGTAACCAAGGACAAGATAGCTCAGATAGCGGTGGAAAAGACCGCCACGGCCTACGCCAACGTGCTCAAGGCCGACAAGTACGACGAGGTGGACGCCTCCTCCTACACCAACGACGGCACCATCACCAAGCTCTCCACCGCCACCGACGCCAGCGGCAACACCGTCGGCTACGTGGCAGAGACCACCTTCTCCGGCGCTCAGGGCATGCTGACCGTGGTCGTCGGCCTGGACGCCAACAAGGCCTGCACCGGAATCTACGTGACCAAGAGCTCCGAGACCTCCGGCCTGGGCGCCAAGGCTTCCGAGACCAGCGCAGGCGCGTGGCGTGATCAGTTGGTCGGGGCCACCGACGGCGTCGCCCTTACAAAGGACGGCGGCGCGATTCAGGCCATAACCGGCGCCACCATCACTTCCCGCGCGTGCACCAAAGAAGTACAGACCGTCATCACGGCTGTAAGTTCTCTGGGTTAAGGAGGGAGGCTGAATAATGAATATAGGTAAACAGTTCAAGGAAGGCCTTGTCACCAATAACCCGGTGCTTGTCCAGCAGATAGGCATGTGCGCCACGATGGCAATCACAACCAGCCTGTTCAACGGCATTGGCATGGGCCTGTCAGTCCTTATCATCCTGACCTGCTGCAACGTAGTTATTTCCGCGATACGCAAGATAATCCCCAATGAGATCCGCCTTGCGATATTCGTGGTCGTCATCGCCGGCTTCGTCACCATCGTCGACCTGCTGCTGCAGGCCTTCGTCCCCGCGCTGAGCGCATCTCTGGGCGTGTTCATTCCGCTGATCGTCGTCAACTGCATCATCATCGGCCGTGCCGAGGCCTTCTGCCAGCACGAGCCCGTGGGCGCATCCTTCTTCGACGGCATCTTCCAGGGTCTCGGCTATACCTGCGTTCTTATTATCATGTGCCTGTTCCGTGAGTTCTTCGGCAAGGGCTCCTTCGGCGGCGGCCTCATCAACACCGTGAACGGCGTCATCGGCACCGGCAACGGCGTGCAGATCTTCCCCGCCAAGTACGGCGCCCTGATCCTGACGCTCCCCGTCGGCGGCTTCATGTGCCTGGGCACGCTCATTGCAGTAATGCAGTACGCCCTGCGCAAGTCCGCTGAGAAAAAGGAACTCAAAGAGCGTGAAGAAAAGGCCGCGGCCGCTGCTGCGGACACCGCAAAGGAGGTTGCTGAATAATGCTTACCAACATTCTTTCGATATCCCTCGGCGCCATCCTTATCAACAACTTCATCTTCTCCCAGTTCCTTGGCTGCTGCCCCTTCCTGGGCTGCTCCAACAAGATGGACACCGCAGTCGGCATGGGCATCGCCGTTATCTTCGTCATGGGCCTCGCTTCCGCGATCTGCTGGGTCGTCAACGAATACCTGCTGGTCGCACTGAATCTTGAATTCATGCAGACCCTGACCTACATACTGGTCATCGCCGTCCTCGTACAGTTCGTCGAGATGTTCCTCAAGAAGTCCGTTCCGTCCCTGTATTCCGCGCTGGGCATTTATCTGCCCCTTATTACCACCAACTGCGCGGTGCTGGGCGTTGTGCTTCTGAACACTCAGAACAACTACAACTTCCTCGAGTCCACCGTATACGGCATCACCGGCGGCATGGGCTTCATGCTGGCCATCTGCCTGTTCGCGTCCGTCCGCGAAAAACTCGAGTTTGCCGACTACCCCAAGTGCTTCAAGGGCTTTCCCATCTGCCTGGTTTCCGCGGGCCTGCTCTCCCTTGCGTTCATGGGCTTCTCCGGCATGAAGATCTTTTAAGGGGGGCGCTGAGAAATGAGTACAACTGTTCTTGCGGTCGTCGTTCTGGGTATTATGGGCGCCGTTTTCGGCCTCGTCCTGGGCTTTGCCGCAAAGATATTCCATGTTGACGTTGATCCCAAGGTCGCGGCTGTCCGCGAATGCCTGGCAGGCGCAAACTGCGGCGGCTGCGGCTTCCCCGGATGCGACGGCTATGCCGCCGCCGTGGCTGCCGGAAAAGCTCCCACCAATAAGTGCGTGGCTGGCGGCGCCGCCGCCGCGGCCAAGGTCGCGGCAGTGATGGGCGTCGAAGCCTCCGCCGCGGTGAAGATGGTCGCGTTCGTCCCCTGCTCCGGCGAAACCGGCGTGGCTGCCAGACGCTTCAATTACAGCGGCCCGCAGAACTGCCAGTCCGCCATGCTCTTCGGCGGCCGCGACAGCAAGGAATGCCGCTTCGCCTGCGTGGGCCTTGGCAACTGCCTTGAAGCCTGCAAGTTCGGCGCTCTGAGCATCGTCAACGGCGTTGCGAAGGTCGACCGCGAGAAGTGCGTCGGCTGTGGCGCCTGCACCGAGGTCTGCCCCAAGAAGATGATACGGCTTGTGCCTTACAACCAGAAAGTACTGCCCACCTGCTCCTCCAAGGACAAGGGCGCGGTAGTCATGAAGGTCTGCGACGCCGGCTGCATCGGCTGCATGAAGTGCCAGCGCGAATGCGAGGCTGGCGCGATCACCGTCACCGACAACCTGGCCACCATAGACTCTTCCAAGTGCACCCAGTGCGGCCACTGCGCCGAGATATGCCCCAGACATATCATCAAGCCCCAGAAGTCATAAAAGTAAAAAAATCTCCGCCCAACGGGCGGAGATTTTTTTATTCCGCTTTCAACGCCTTCGGCACATAGCTGAAGGATGAGGGATCACGGCGGCCCCAGACGAGATAGAGGATGACGGAAGCGATGTTCGCGGCGGAGAGTATGGCGAACATGGGCCCGTAGCCCAGGGCGGTTATCAGCTCGCCCGCGATTCCGCCGCCCAGTCCGATGCCGATGTCGTAGGCGCAGAGAAACGTGGAATTGGCGGAGCCCCGCTGCTCCGGCGGCGCGGTGTGCACGGCCATGGACTGCAGCGCGGGCTCAAGTCCGCCGAAGCCGTAGCCCGCCAGCACGGCGGCGAGAAGGTAGGCCCAGTTCTCCGGAACGAAGGCCAGCAGCAGAAAGGCTGCGAACATGGCGGCGTTGCAGGTGTAGACGAAAACGCCCTCGCCCTTTCTGTCCGCCACCTTGCCCAGAGTAAATCTCACAAGCAGCAGCATGGCCGCCATCACCGCGAAGAACAGCCCGCCGGAGGGCAGGGCCTTTTCGGCTGCGTATTTTGCCAGAAAGTTTTCCAGCGCGCCGAAGGTCAGCATGAACACCAGCGCGATGACGGAGGCGGGCACGGCGGACGCCGCGAACAGGGCATTGATGGTTAGCGGCGTCTTTCTCGGCTCCGCCGCGGGGATCTTCAGCGCCAGGCTGAGCAGGAAGGCCGCGATTATCGCGCCGCAGGCCGAGAGAAACAGGGCTGCGAAGCCGAAGCTGTTCATGAGCCACAGTCCCAGCGCCGGGGCGCAGGAGGTGGCCAGAGCCGTGGCCATGCCGAACATGCCCATACCCTCGGAAAAACGGGATCTGGGTATAACGTCTGAAGCTATCGTGGAGGTGGAGGTGTTGGACAGCGCCAGCGACGCGCCGTGGAGCATCCTGCACATAAAAGCGAGGAACAGCGCGGAGACGCACATGTACCCCAGCGGCATGAGCGCCATGCCGCACATGCCGGCGAGCAGTATCGCCCGCCGGCGCCCGGAGTCCAGCATCCAGCCCACAAACGGGCGGCACGCCACGGCCACCAGGGAGAAAAGCGCCGCGGCCAGCCCGGCGTCGGCTTCGCTGCCGCCCAGACCCTCGATATAGAACGGGAAGGTGGAGAGCAGCATGATGTGGTTCATGAACACCAGAAAGTTGATAAGCATTATGAGTACGAAATCCCGGCTCCAGAGTTTCGGCCGATTGTTGTCCATATTTTTTATTCCTTTCGACGCCGACAGGGCGCAAAAAAGCGCGCAGGTCCGAATAAATCCGGACTTACGCGTCGAAACGCCACACGATCGGTATATTTATTTACGCAAATATTCTATATTTTTTGCGAAAAATGTCAAGGAGAAATTTACACCGGCAGCGAGGGTATGGTATAATGACCCCATGAAAAATTTTTTGAAAAAATTGATACCGGCCGTCCTCTGCGCATCTGTGCTGCTTGCCGCCTCCGGCTGCGGACAGGCGGAGGTAACGGGCCACAAGCAGTTCTTCGCCATGGACACCGTCATGACCCTGGACGCATACGGCGACGGCGGCCAGGCGGGCGTGGACGCCGCCACGTCCGTTATCACCAATCTTGACAATGAGCTGGATACCCAGAACAAGGACAGCGAGGTGTATGCCATGAACAGCGCCGGAGGAGTCCCGGTGAAGGTGACAGACGACATAACCGCCATGCTCGCCGCCGCCCAGACGGTTTACGAGCGCACCGGCGGCGCGCTTGATCTCACAGTGTACCCGCTTTCTGTGCTCTGGGGCTTCATCGACCTCGATAACGGCGGAGAGGGGCGGGTGCCCACTCAGGCCGAGATCGACGCCGCGCTTAAAAATGTGGGGCTCAACAAGCTCACCGTTTCCCACAGCACGGTCACCATGCCGGTGGGGACGGAAATAAGCTTCGGTTCCGTGGCCAAGGGCTACACCTCGGACAGCGCCATTGCCGCCATGAAGGCTCAGGGCGTCACCAGCGCCGTCGTGTCCCTGGGCGGCAACGTCCAGACCCTGGGCACGAAGCCGGACGGCTCCAACTGGAACGTGGCGGTGGAGGATCCCAGCGACACCACAAAATACGCGGGCGTGCTGTCCGTGGGGGAGACCGCGGTCATAACCAGCGGCAGCTACGAGCGGTATTTTGTAAAGGACGGCAAGACCTATCACCACATTCTCGATCCGCACACCGGCTATCCGGCGGACAGCGGGCTGCTTTCAGTCACCATCGTGTGCAAAAGCGGCCTCACGGCGGATTGCCTGTCCACGGCTATGTTCGTGCTGGGCAAGGACAAGGCATTCGATTACTGGCGCACCTACGGCGGCTTTGAGATGGTCCTCATAACCACTGACAAGCAGATAATCTGCACCTCGGGGCTCAAGGGCAGCTTCACCCTCAGCAGCTCGGATTACACCGTGACCTACGAACAATGACGATAAAAAATGACCGCTCTTATGAGCGGTCATTTTTTGTTCTTCTGATAGAGTATCCACAGGCCCTTCAGCAGCAGATCGTCGTCGCAGGTGATCTTGTGGCGGCAGAAGGGCGTGATGGAGGAGGCGAGACCGCCGGTGGCGATCACGCGCGGCGATTCGCCCAACTCCTCGGATATGCGGTCGATCATGCCGTCGATAAGTGCGGCATGGCCGTAAACGGCGCCGCTTTTCATGCTGTCGGCGGTGTTGGTGGCGATGCACTTTTTCGGCGCGTCCACCGAAACATAGTGCAGCAGCGAGGTCTTGGTGGCCAGGGCGTTTATGGAGAGGTTCACTCCCGGCACTATGGCGCCGCCCAGAAACGAAGCGTCCCGCCCCACCACGGAGAAGGTGGTCGCCGTGCCCATGTCCAGGATGATGAGCGGCGCGCCGTATTCGGATATGGCGCCAACGGCGCCGGCCACCAGGTCCGCGCCCATCTGGGATGGGTCGTCAAGCTTTATATTGAGGCCGGTCTTGATGCCGGCGCCCACCACTATGGGCGTGAAGCCCGTGAGCATGGTGACGGCCATTTTCAGCGAGCTGGTCACCGGAGGCACCACGGAGGAGAGAATCGCGCCCTCAAAGTCATGGCAGTCGATGCCGTCGAACTCCAGTATCTGGCTGATCTTGATGGCATACTCGCTCTCCGTAGCCAGCGTATTCGTCACTATTCGGGTGATGCTGCGTATCTCGCCGTTTTCTATGCAGCCCATCACAATGTGGGTGTTGCCCACGTCCAAGGCAAGTATCATATCGGTGGTTCCTTTCGGAAAAGTTGGGATACCATATTATCCCGAAATTGCCACAAAGTCAACAGCAGGCCGGGCATATGCCCGGCCTGCCGTATATATTGGATGCTTTTGCGCTTATTATCTGAGTCCCAGCTCGTGCTCCAGATCCTCCAGCTCCGCGATATAGAGGGTGTCCATGCCGTCGGAGGGAATGAGGAAGCCGTTGCGCGGCGAGACGGAGAAGCCCTCCACCGCCGGGCCGTCCATCAGGCAGGAACGCTTGAACTGCTGGGAGAAGAGACGCCGGCAGTAGCTCTTGAGCCATTTGATGAGCTCCTCGTCGTCGAATTCGTCGCCGTAGGCGATCTTGGCCAGCCGGAAGGTCTTCTTCGGCGTAAAGCCGCAGATGAGCATCTTGTGGGTGAAGAAGTCCTGCAGGCTGTAAGAGCCCACGTTCTCCTCGCTCTTCTGCTCGATGGTGTCGTTGGTCACGGGCAGCAGCTCCGGCGTCACGGGGCAGTCCAGCACGTCCCACAGGGCGTCGGCCAATACCTTGTCGTCGGTGTTCTGGGCGATGTGCTTCACGGCGGCGCGGACCTGGGTCTTGGTGACGCCCATGTTCACGTCGTACATGCTGGTGTGGTCGCCGTTATAGGTGCACCAGCCGTCGATGAACTCGCTGAGATCTTCAGTGCCCACGTCGAGGCCGTTGACCTCGTTGGCGATGTCCATGAGTATCTGGGTGCGCTCACGGGCCTGGGCGTTTTCAAAGGCGATGCTGTAATCGTCCCGGGCGTGGCCGATGTCGTCGAAGTGCTTGTTGACGGATTCGCCGATGTCGATGACGCGGACCTGCGCGCCGATCTGCTCCGCCACGACGATGGCGTTGGACTTGGTGCGGGAGGTGGTGCCGAAGCAGGGCATGGTGCAGGCCACCACGTTGGTGGAGGGCAGGCCCATGCGCTTTATCGCCCGGGCGCAGATCATCACGCACAGGGTGGAGTCCACGCCGCCGGAAATGCCCACCACGCAGTGATCCAGTCCGGCGTACTGCATGCGCTTCACCAGGCCGGACACCTGGATGTCGATGAGCCGCTCGCAGTAGGCGGGCACGTCGGCCGCCTTGGCGGGCAGATGGGGGTTCTTGGTGAAGTAGCGGGTGAGGGTGGTCTCCTCCAGTCCCTCGCCCCAGCTTGCGGTCAGACTGCCTGACGCCTTGCCGAATGTGCTCTGCCGGAGTCTGAGGTTCGTGAGCATGTTCACGTCCAGCTCCGTGACGGCCAGGCCGTTTTCGCTCTCCTCTTCGGCAAGGATGACGCCGTTTTCGGTGACCATGCACAGCCCGGAGAACACGTTGTCGGTGGTGGACTCGCCCTTGTTGGGGGAGGCCATTACCATACCGGCAATGAGCCTGCGGGACTGATATTTTTCACTGAGCTCCGCGTCCGCGCGGGAGGAGACGGTCATGGGGAAGGAGGCCATACGGGCGATGACGGTGGCGCCTGCCAGAGCAAGGTGTACAGAGGGCGGGGTCACGGCGTCCATATCCGCGCCCAGCTCCACGGCAACAGTGAGCTCGGGGACGCAGCTGGATGTAAACAGCGTGTCCGGCGCCACACTTGTCTCATATCCTTCGCCCAGACTTGCATGGCAGAAGCTGCTGTCGGGGGCGGCAAAGTGGGTGCCGGCCACCTCCGTGCGTGGCACCATGCCCACGAGCCTGCCGGAGCATATCGCGGCGGCGACGCTGAAAAGTCTGGAGCCGTCGCGGTAAGGCAGCCCCACGAATATGAGCATGTCCACACCCTCGGTGGCCTTGATGACCCTGATGAGGGCCTTCTTCGCGCCGTCCAAAAGGGTGCGGTGCATCACGAGATCATAGCAGGTGCAGCCGGTGAGGGTGAGCTCCGGAAATACCAGGACCTTCACGCCCTTTTCCTGTGCCGCCTTGATGCTTTCGATTATCCTGTCGGCATTGTAATCCGGATCAGCCACCCGGATAACGGGGGATGCCGCCGCGACTTTGATAAATCCATGCTTCATTTCATATACCTGCGATTCCCTTCATTTTATTTATCTGCCGAATCCACAAACACAAATAGGTTTTCATCGTAGTATCTCAGTATCGCCGAGCGCGTGACCGCGAATGTCGACCCCTCCAGCGTGACGTAAAGCTTGCCGTCCTGAATATGGCTTTCGTTCACGCCGCCGATGACGGGGAAAACATTTTCCTCAAGCTCCGTCTGCAGCTCGTCAAGATGCTGGGAGTAGTACTCGGAGGTCTGGGGAGGCTTGTAGCCGGGTATGGGATTTTTGCCGCTGACAAGGCACACCGCCAGCACGGCGATGAATATGAGCAGCAGCACGATGCAGCCGCCCGGCTTGAGCCACCGGGCAAACTCCTGCCCGGCGGACTCGTGACCGTTTTCGTCCATGGCTCAGAGCTTGATGCGGGAGGCGATGTAATCCCTGACCTCGGCTATGGGCAGGCGCACCTGCTCCATGGAATCCCGCTCGCGGATGGTGACGCAGTTGTCGGCGGGGGTGCCGTTCTGGGGGTCGCCCACGGTGTCGAAGTCGAAGGTCACGCAGAAAGGCGTGCCGATCTCGTCGGCGCGGCGGTAGCGCTTGCCGATGGAGCCGGTCTCGTCGTAGTCGCACATGAAGTCTTTGGAAAGCTCGTTATACAGCTCCATGGCGGGGCCGGTGAGCACTTCCTTCTTGGAGAGAGGAAGAATGGCGCACTTGTACGGGGCCAGAGCCGGGTGCAGGCGCAGCACCGTACGCACGTCGTCGTTGCCCTTCTTGTCCTGCCCCACGACTTCCTCGTCGTAAGCGTCCACCAGCAGGGCCAGCACGGAGCGGTCCACGCCCAGCGACGGCTCGATGACGTAGGGGATATAGTGCTCGTTCTTCTCCTGGTCGTAATATGTCAGATCCTGGCCGGAGGTCTTCTGATGCTGGTTGAGGTCGTAATCCGTGCGGTCGGCCACGCCCCAAAGCTCGCCCCAGCCGAAGGGGAACATAAATTCAAAGTCGGTAGTGGCCTTGGAATAGAACACCAGCTCCTCGGGAGTGTGGTCACGCATGCGGATATTTTCATCCCTGAGGCCTATCGACAGCAGGAACTTGTGGCAGAAGGCGCGCCAGTAATCGAACCATTCAAGATCCGTGCCGGGCTGGCAGAAGAACTCCAGCTCCATCTGCTCGAACTCGCGCACGCGGAAGATGAAGTTGCCCGGGGTGATCTCATTGCGGAAGCTCTTGCCGATTTGGCCGATGCCGAAGGGCAGCTTGCGCCGGGTGGTGCGGGCCACGTTGGCGAAGTTTACGAATATGCCCTGGGCCGTCTCCGGACGGAGATAAACGGTGTTCTTCGCGTCCTCGGTGACGCCCTGGAAGGTCTTGAACATGAGGTTGAACTGGCGGATATCGGTGAAGTTGTGCTTGCCGCAGGTGGGGCAGGGGATGTTCTTCTCCTCCACATAGGCCTTCAGCTCCGTCTGAGAGAAGGCGTCGATGGGCTTGGGCAGCTCAACGCCGTTTTCGTTGGCCCAGTTTTCCACCAGTTTGTCGGCGCGGAAGCGCTCCTTGCATTCGCGGCAGTCCATAAGGGGGTCGGAGAAGCCGCTGAGATGGCCGGAGGCCACCCATGTCTGCGGGTTCATCAGTATGGCGGCGTCCAGACCCACGTTGTACTGATTCTCCTGCACGAACTTCAGCCACCAGGCTTTTTTGACGTTGTTTTTGAGCTCTACGCCCAGAGGGCCGTAGTCCCAGGTGTTGGCAAGGCCGCCGTAAATCTCGCTGCCGGCGAAGATAAAGCCGCGGTTTTTGCACAGCGCCACGATCCTGTCCATGGTCTTTTCCTGATTTTTCATTGTTTTTCCTTTCCCGCGGCTGGCTGCCGCAGAGATTATTATTGTCGAAACCACATATTTCAACAATTTACTAATATAACATAATGAGAAAATATCCGCAATAGAGTGATAAAACATAGACAATGGCGGACAGAATGTATTTGCCATATTTGCCAGTGGAATATGCGCGGAGGATATGATAAAATACATTAATTATATACGAGGTGATCGCGATGGAAAAAAGTACGCTGGAAAAATACGCCCGGCTCATTGCGGCCAAGGGCGTGAACATCCGCCCGGGGCAGGAATGCGTCATAGTTTCCGAGCTTGACCAGCCGGAATTTGTGGACATGCTTGTGGAGGAATGCTATAAACTGGGCGCCGCGAAGATGACGGTGGACTGGACCCGCCAGAGCCTTACGAAGCTCCACGCTCAGTATCAGACGCTGGATACGCTGGGCCGGGTGGAGGACTGGGAGGAGCAGCGGCTCTGTCACCAGAGGGATACTCTGCCGGCCAGAATATATCTGGAATCTGCCGACCCGGACGGTCTGTCCGGCATGGATCAGGACAAGTGGGCCAAGTCCATCCAGATGCGCTACAAGGTGATAAAGCCCATACGGGACGCCATGGAAAACAAGTACCAGTGGTGCATCGCGGCGGTGCCCGGAAGGGCGTGGGCGAAGAAGATGTTCCCGGACCTGCCGGAGGACGAGGCCGTGGAGAAGCTGTGGGAGGCCATACTGTATACCTCCCGCGCCCAGGGCGACCCGGAGGCCAACTGGGAGGCGCACAACGCCGATCTGCGCCAACGGTGCGAATACCTGAACGCGCTGGGACTGAGAAAGCTGATATACAAAGCCGGAAACGGCACAGACCTCACGGTGGGGCTCATCCCACAGGCGGTGTTCGCCGGCGGGGACGAGCGGGCCGTGGGCAGCGGCATCGTCTTCAACCCCAACATCCCATCGGAGGAGGTCTTCACAAGCCCCATGAAGGGTCAGGCGGAGGGCATAGTATACTCCACCCGGCCTCTGTCCTACCGGGGCGTGATGATAGAGGATTTCAGCATCCGCTTTGAAAACGGCAGGGTCGCCGAGGTGCACGCGAAGAAAAACGAGGACGTGCTGAAGACCATGACGGAAATGGACGAGGGCGCGGCCATGCTGGGCGAATGCGCTCTGGTGCCTTACGACAGCCCCATACGCAACTCAGGGCTGATGTTTTACAGCACGCTTTTCGACGAGAACGCCGCCTGCCACCTGGCGCTGGGCACGGGCTTTGCCGACTGCATACGCGGCTACGAGAATATGACGCTGGAGGAGTGCAGGGCCCTGGGCGTGAACGAGTCCATGATACACGAGGACTTTATGATCGGCTCGGCTGATCTGGACATAACGGGCGTGGACGCCGACGGGAGAGAAGTCCCGATATTCAGAAACGGCGGCTGGGCGTTCTGAAAAACACATAAGACAGGCAGGTGACAATCATCATGGCTGACGTGAGCGCAAAGACAGATACGGCGCCGCAGGGACAGCAGCCGGAGGCGCAGCCCCCCAAGCTGAAGGAGCCGCAGAAACCGAGGACGGTTAAGTATTTCGTTGACAGGAAGAGCCTGCTCATCAAGGCGGCGGTGCTGCTGGCGGCGCTGTCGGTGCTCTTCAGGCTGATCGGCTACTGGGGCTTCTGGAGCGATCCCGCCTCGGATGCCACCTATTCGCAGGTGTTTCTCCCAATAGTATGCTGCCTGCTTTTCATGGCGTTTATCCTGCTTCTGGGGAAAAGCGCCCTGTGGGTGAGCTCCATACCCGTATTTTTCGCGGCGGTATTTTTCATCCTTGAGACGTTTTCGGTGACGCCGTGGTGGATCAAGGCCCTGAGCATATTGCTGTATGTGGTGGCAGCCTGCGTTTACGCCATGACGGTGTTCGGGAAGATACGCACCAAGTGGGTGCTGGTGGTGACCATCGGCACGCCGCTGGTGTATCACCTGGCCGTGCAGGACAGGACGACGCTGCTCAACGCCTCCACCCCGGCCACGCTGGTGCAGTGGATGCCGGAGCTTTCGGCCATGAGCTTTCTCATCGCGCTGCTGTTCACGGCGCTGGCCATGGACAAGGTCCCGCCCCCGCCGCAGTACGATCCGCGCCTGGAGCTGCCGCAGATACGCGCGCTGAGATACGTGCCCGACGAGCTCGAATTCAAGCCGCAGAAAAAGACCGGGGCGGCTCCAAGGCCGCAGCCGGAAGCGGCTCCAGCTGCCGTGCCCGCTCCCGCACCCGCGGATGTGCAGCCGTCGGCGGAGGCCGAAGAGCCAAAGAAGGAAGAGGTTTCAGAAAATTCCCCGTGAAGCAGTGAATGCTGAGGTGCATTATGACAAGGGAGAACAACAGGCGCGTCATATATATCGTCCTTGCCGTGGTGGCGGTGCTGGCCGTGGCCGCGGTGGTCTTCGCGATGGTGCGCGCCTCGGGCGCGAAAAAATACGACAGCTATTTCGAGGACGGCAAGCAGTACTATGAGTCCGGCGATTACGACAGCGCCGTGACCTATCTGGAGAAGGCCGTGGATATTAAACCCAAGGACGAGGCCGTTTTGATGCTGGCGGACTGCTATGTCAATCTGGACGAGCGGGACAAGGCGCTGGCCCTGCTGGAAAAATACAGCGACAGCAGCACCGTGAGGGCGAGACTGGAGGAGCTGAAAGCCTCCTCGGACAGCGGCGGAGGAGACGTTGAGATCGGCGGGGTGAGCTTTGCCGCCGACACCGTCAGCCTGGGCATGTCCGATAGGGAGCTTACCGACACCGACATCGCAAATATCGCAAAGCTCAAGGGGCTTGTCAGCGTGTCGCTGTCGAACAACAAGATAACCGACGTGAGCGCGCTCTCCGGTCTTACCAAGCTGGAGGTGCTGGATCTCTCGGAAAACGACATTAAGGACATTGAGCCGCTGGCGGGCCTTTCCTCGCTGAGAACGCTGTATCTGGACGACAACGACATCGGGGACTTCTCGCCGCTGTATAAACTGAGCAGACTCACCACGCTGAGCATAAAGGACATCGACATAACCGAGAGCAAGCTCAAGGAGCTGCAGGACGCCCTGCCGGACTGCCGCATCCACTCCGAAAAGGCTGACGAGGATGTTGTGGAGATCACGCTGGGCGGCGTGAAGTTCAAATCCGACGTGACGGAACTGGATCTTAGCGGGAAGGGCATCTCGGACGTCTCGGAGCTGGCCAAATGCGAGGATCTCAAAAAGCTGGATCTGCGGGGCAATAAGATCTCCGATCTAACGCCCCTCATGGATCTGCCGGAGCTCCAGTGGCTGTCGCTCAGGAATAACCGGGTCAGCGACCTGCGGCCGCTGATGGGCCTGACGCGGCTGACCTATCTCGACCTCCAGAACAACAGCATCAGCTCCATCTCCTCCATCGGCGCGCTGAGCGACCTGACCGATCTCTATCTGGGCGGAAACAGCGTGGCCAGCTTCGCGCCGCTCGCCGACTTCGACGCGCTTCGGGAACTGGGACTTGAGAATACCGGGCTTGAGGATTCCGAGATCGGGAGCATCAAGAGCCTGGGCAATCTGAGCAAGCTGTATGTGGAGAATAACCCCGGCCTCACGGCGGCGGGCATCAGCGCGCTGCAATCCGCCCTGCCGGGCTGCAAGATATCCCACTCGGCGGTCAAGACGGAGATAACGCTGGGGGCCATGACCTATGCGGCGGATTCCGCCTCTGTGGACGCCTCCAATCTCGGCCTCACCGATATTTCCGCGGTGAAGGGCTTCAACAACTGCACCACTCTCATCCTCTCCGGCAACGGCATCACGGATATTTCGCCTCTCGCGAAGATGATGAACGTGAGGACGCTGGATCTCAGAGACAACAAGATAACCGACATTTCCGCGCTTAAGGGCATGGCCGGCCTGCAGAGCCTGGATCTGAGCGGAAACAGCATTACCGACGTTACGCCGCTGCTGTCGATGACGTGGCTTAAGGAGCTGTATATCAGCAGCTCAGGTCTCACCGAGCAGCAGGTGGACTCCCTCTACAAGAGCCTGAGCGGCTGCTCCATCAGCGTGGACGGCAACGTGCAGTGAGACTCTTCATCGCCGTGAATTTCGACGCCGGCTTCAAGGACGGCGTCTGCCGCTCGGCGCAGGAGCTGCGCCGGGCGGGAGCCTCCGGGAGCTTTACGAGACCGGAAAACGTGCATCTCACGCTTGCCTTTTTGGGCGAGTGCGGCGCCGGACGCATACCAGACATACGCGCCGCCATGGAACGGGCGGCAGTGGAGAGTTTCACCGTCCGCACCGCGGGCGCCGGGCGCTTCCGCCGGGACTCCGGCGACGTCTGGTGGATCGGGCTGCAAAAGTGTCCGGAGCTTGAATCGCTGGCGGCGCGGCTCGACCGCGAGCTTCGCCGCGAGGGCTTTTGCCTGGAGGACAGGAGCTTCGTGCCGCACATAACCCTTGGGCGGCGGGTGACGCCGCCGCAGGGCGGCAAAGGCGCGCCCGCCGTGCCGGAGCTTGTCCAGCGGGTGGTCAGCTTCGAGCTCATGGAGAGCAGGCGCGTGAACGGGGCCCTGGAGTACGTCCAGCTGCTGTCGGTAAAACTTCCGCGAGTTTCATGATTTTTACAGATTGTTCTTCAAATCCCGAACAGGCTGTGGTACAATGAAACCACAGAGGGAAGCTCCCGAAAGTTCCCTTCTGCAAGAGCACGAAAGGAGCTGACATCAATGAAGTTCACTTTTGCCGAAAAGAGAATGGACACCTCCGAGGACCTGAGGGCTTATGCCGTCAAGAAGATCAGCAAGCTCGACCGCCTGTTCAAAAGCGAGGGCGAGGCCTACGTCACCTTCAGCATTGAGCGGGGCCGGTTCCTGGCCGAGATCACCATCCAGAACAACGGCATGTTCTACCGGGCCAGCGAGCTGACCAACGACATGTACGCCTCCATCGATTCCGGCGTGGCCGCCATCGAGCGCCAGATCAGGAAAAACAAGACCCGCCTTTCAAAGAAACTCAGAGAGGGCGCGCTGGAGCGCGAGGAAGTGCCTGCCTACATGTCCGGCGAGGACGACGAGGAAGAGGAATTCAAGATCGTCCGCAGCAAGAAATTCCCCATCAAGCCCATGTCTCCCCAGGAGGCCATACTGCAGATGAATCTTCTGGACCACGAATTCTTCGTGTTCAGGGACGACGAATCCGACGGCGCCATTTCCGTGGTATACCGCAGAAACAACGGCGGCTACGGTCTCATAGTGGACGACAGCAAATGATCTGAAATACAACACAAGCCCCGCCGTCAGGCGGGGCTTTTTAAATGACGGAGGGAATCGCCATGAGATGGATGGAGGCCGCGCTGGATACGCCGACAGAGAAAATCGAGACGCGCTGTATGGAGCTTGAAGCGCTGGGCTGCACCGGCTTTGTGATCGAAAACGAGGAGGATTTCAAGAACTTTATTAAGAACAACCGCCAGTACTGGGGCGTTGTGGACGGAGAGCTCGCCGCCCGGTTCGAGGGCGTTTCCCGAATAAAGTTCTATCTCTCCGACGACGCGGACGGCCGGGCGGTGCTGGACAGGGTGCGGGCCGCGTACGGCGAGCCGGCGGTCTCGTACATCCAGGACAGCGACTGGGAAAACAACTGGCGGCAGTATTACAAGCCTCTGGAGATAGGAAAGAAGCTGGTGGTGGTGCCGGAGTGGGAGAGCGCGCCGGAGGACGGCCGGATTCCCCTGTGGCTGGAACCCGGGCTTATTTTTGGTACAGGCGACCACCCCACTACCCGGCTGTGTCTGGAGGGCATGGAGGAGTGGGCGGGCCCCGGCAAACGGGTGCTGGATCTGGGCTGCGGCAGCGGCATACTGGGCATCGCCGCTCTGCTGCTGGGCTGCGAGAGCTGTCTGGGCGTGGACATAGACCCCATGGCGCCGGAGGTGGCGGCGGGCAATGCCGCGCTGAACGGTCTGGGCGGGGAGAGGTTCCGCGTGCTCTGCGGCGACCTCCTGAACGACGAGCCGCTGCGGAAGAGCCTGGGCACGGATTACGACATGGTGCTGGCCAACATAGTCGCGGACGTGATAATACCGATCTCGGCGCTGGTCCGGCGGTTCATGGCGCCCGGCGGCGTATTCATCGTCTCCGGCATCATCGGCGACAGGGCCGGCGAGACCGCATCTGCACTGAAGCAAAACGGCTTTGAGATCGTTTCCCGCCGTTTCTTGAACGACTGGCACAGCTTCACCTGCATCTGAAAATTCCCGCGTCACATTCCGCAGGTGCTGCTTATTGAGTTTTTGTGATATACCGATTGACAGAAACGACCGGATAGACCGGAAGCTGGCGTGTAAGACTCAAGGGGGAGCGCCGCGTCTTTTGTCCTCTGTCTCCCGTACCGTAGGGGCGATTCACGAATCGCCCGTTATTCCGGCTTCCCCTTGAAGGGAAGCTGTCGGCTCAAGCCGACTGATGAGGTGGAAAGCACGGCAATGGCGGTAAATAAAGTGATTTTCATTACACCTCATTCGCCACGGCACCTTCCCCTCAAGGGGAAGGCTTTTGACTCCGCCGCCACGCGTTCTTTGTTCCCGCAGTTGAAGTGCGTGGGGCCGCTCCGGCGTTGTTAGCTTTGATACTCACTGAAAATCCCGATCTATCGTTCTGCTTATTATGCAAAAACCTCCCGCCTGCTGCATGCAGGCGGGAGGTTTTTATTGTGCGGATAACGCCGGAAGGTGCGGAACTTTCTGCCCGGATCCTCAGCCGTATACGTCCGCCGACTCGACGAGCTTTACGCTGAAATCCAGGGTCTTGCCGTCCCGCCAGACGGTGAGCTTTATGGTGTCGCCCACGCTCATGGCGTTTTTGATGTCGTTCACCTCGTCAGTGGTGGTGACGGTCTTGCCGTTAACGGCGGTGAGGATGTCGCCCTTCTTGAGACCCTGCTTCTGGGCGTCAGAGCCGGAGACCACGTCGGAGATGTAAAGTCCCTGGGGGATGCTGTAATGCTTGGCCACGGTCTCGTCTATACCGGCGACGGTGATGCCGATGGAGGGCCTGCCGCTGACGCTGCCGCCGGAGAGGAGCTGATCGGACACGGTCTTGATGCCGGAGGTGGGAATGGCGAAGCCGATGCCCTCGATGCTGGAATAGGACGACATCATCTTCATGTTGGTGATGCCCACCACCCGGCCGTACATATCGATGAGCGGGCCGCCGGAGTTGCCCTCGTTGATGGCGGCATTGGTCTGGATGAGGGTCATGGTGTGGCCGTTATAAGGGATGTCGCGGTTTATGGCCGAGACGATGCCGTTGGTCATGGTGCCGGTCAGGTTCTCGCCCAGAGGGTTGCCGATGGCCACCACGCTGTCGCCTACCTTGAGGGACGAGCTGTCGCCGAATTCTGCGGGCGTCAGGCCGGTGGCGTCGATCTTCAGTATGGTGATGTCACTCTGCCCGTCGGCGCCGATAAGCTTCGCTTCGTACTCCGTGCCGTCGCTGAGCGTCACCTTGGCGGAAGTACATCCGTCAATGATGTGGGTGTTGGTTATTATGAGCCCGTCGGAGCTGAGCACTATCCCGGTGCCGAGATATGTGTCCTCGCCGCTCTTTTCACTGGCCTTTATGGACACCACCGAGGGCAGACACTTGTCGTAGATCTGCTGGAGCGTCAGCACGGAGGTCTGGGAGGTCACCAGCGTCATGGAGGAGCTGCCGCTGTAATCGGTCTTTTGCAGCTCGATATCCGACTTGGTATATGTGGCGTCGCCGTAATACTCGTCAAAATAGTCCTGCCAGTCGTCCGGAAGGCCGGACTGACTGGTACTGCTGCTTTTTGTCCCGCTGCCGGAATGACCTCCGAACAGCAGATAGCCCGCGCCGGCGAGAACCAGCGCCACGCAGATGCAGATCATGACGATCTTCATCGTCTTATGGCTCTTCTTTGCCTGAGGCATCGGCCCGGAACCGGAAGCGGAGTACCACTCGGATCTGTGGGAATAATCGTTTTCGTTCATTCTTTCACCTGACATTCAAATTTCAGCTCTTCTGAGGAACAGACAGGGCCAGGGTAAACACGAACTCGGTGATGCCGTCGCGGCTGGTGACGGCGATATCTTCGTCGTGGCTGTTGATGATGGTCTTGACCAGATACAGCCCCAGACCTACGCCGTCCTTGTCCATGCTGCGGGAGCGGTCGGACTTGTGGAAGCGGTCGAATATCAGGGGCAGATCGTCCTCCGGTATGGTGTCGCCCCTGTCCTTGATGGAGACATAGGCCTTGCCGGAATTTTTGTACAGCAGTACGGTGATGACGCTGTTTTCATAGGCAAATTTCACGGCGTTGTCCACCAGATTGTATATGACCTGGGTTATGGCGTCGGGATCCGCGTACACCGAGATGTGATCCTCCGGCAGCTGGAGATCCATGTCCAGCTTCTTTTCCTCCGCCCGGGTTTCAAAGCTGAGAAGCGTCTGGAGTATGAGCTCCGTGAGGTCGAAATCCTTACGTCTGGTCTTGTCGGATACCCGCGCCTGCAGCTGGGACACGTCCAGCATACTGCGAACGAGACGGGACAGCCGTCTGGTCTCGTCCGCGATGGCGGCCAGATACTTGTCCTCCTGATCCTTGGGTATGGTCCCGTCCAAGATCCCGTCGGCGAAGCCGGCGATGGTGGTCATGGGGGTGCGCAGCTCGTGGGAGACGTTGGCGATGAATTCCCGCCGGTGCTTCTCCGAATTTTCCAGGGAGTCCGCCATTTCGTTGAAGGAATCCACCAGCACGCCGATCTCGTCCGTGCGCTTGTCCTCGTTTTTTACGCGAACCGAGAAGTCGCCGTGGGCGAACTTACGGGAAGCCACAGCCATTTCGTCCAGCGGCTTGGCCATCTTTTTGGAATAGGCCAGGCTGAGCAGCAGCGCCATCATCATCACGGCCATCACCACGGCCAGCGCCATCCACATGAAGGAGCGGTAAGCGCCCACGATGGAGGTGGTGTCGCAGGACACAAAGACGTAGCCGATGGTGTCTCCCATCACGCTGTCCACGGGCTTGGCCACCACAAAACGGGTTCCGCTGTAAAACCCGTCGAGATTGGTTATCTGGTCCATGTCGCGGGAGTCCTGCACGAGGCCCATGACGTTCTGACTGAGCTGCTTTCCGATGTGCGGGCACACCAGCTGCTTGTCGGAGCACAGGATGACCACGCCGTTTTCGTCGGTGACGAATATGTGGTCTCCGGAGCTCGCCGCCATTGATGTTATGACCATGCGCAGATCCCAGCTGTTCAGGGATTCCGACACGGACAGGGCCTTGGCGGCGCGCACGACCTCATCGGCGTTGCTGTCCATCTGATTGCGGTACTCACTGATGAGATAGCTGCGCCCAAAAAACATGAAGGCGGCGCCCAGAATGAGAAACGACGCGATGACGAGTGCCGCCGTGGCTATAAAGTTTTTGAAGTAGATGCTGCTTTTCACGGTGGCGACACGCCCTTATTCTTCAACTTCGAACTTGTATCCCACGCCCCATACGGTCTTGAGGGACCACTTGTCTGACACGCCCTCCAGCTTTTCGCGCAGGCGCTTGATGTGCACGTCCACCGTACGGGAGTCGCCGAAATAGTCGAATCCCCAGACCTCGTCCAGAAGCTGGTTGCGGGTAAAGACCCGGTTGGGGGCGGAGGCGAGATGGAACAGCAGCTCCATCTCCTTGGGCGGGGTGTCGATCTTCTCGCCGTTCACGATGAGCTCGTAGGAGTCAAGGTTGATGGTGAGCTTGTCGAAGGTCAGCTTATGCTCGGAGGGGGCGTCCTCGCCCTCCGTGCGGCGCATGACGGCGTGCACCCGGGCCAGCAGCTCTTTGACCTCGAAGGGTTTGGTGATGTAATCGTCTGCCCCCATCTCAAGCCCTGTCACCTTGTCGCTGGTCTCGCCCTTGGCCGTGAGCATAATTATGGGAACCTTCGACGTTTTGCGTATCTCGCCGCAGACCTGCCAGCCGTCCATGATGGGCAGCATAATATCCAGAAGCACTATGTCGGGCTGAAACGACTCGAACATCCCCACGGCCTTGCCGCCGTCGGGTGCTATCGCCACCTCAAAGCCGTCCTTCCCCAGATAAAGGCGCAGCAGCTCCGCAATATTGCTGTCGTCCTCCACTACAAGGGCCTTCCTGCTCATATATTCTCCTCCTTTAATGGATAAAAACACAATTTGCAATAGTATACACCGATTATAGCGCGCGGGAAAGCGCAAAGGTTAAAAAAATGTAAAGTTAGACTTAAAAATACTTAAAACCGCACGGTGCGCACCCGGGGAGGTTGACACGCAAACCGGCTCGGTGTAACATCAAAGCAGCGAAAACGTAAAAAGTATGGGAGTGAATGAAGAATGAAATATTCAATTGAAGGTGAGCCCCTGCCGGTGGTGATATGCCGCCTGGACGACGGAGAGAGCATGATCACCGAGCGGGGCAGCATGAGCTGGATGTCCCCGAACATGAAGATGGAGACCACGTCCAACGGCGGGCTGGGCAAGGCGCTGGGGCGCATGTTCTCCGGAGAGGCGCTTTTCCAGAACAGATACACCGCCCAGGGCGGCGCGGGCATGATCGCCTTCGCGTCCAGCTTCCCCGGCTCCATAAGGGCCTTCGACATCGCCCCGGGCAGGGAACTGGTGGTGCAGAAAAGCGGCTTTCTTGCCAGCGAGAAGAGCGTGACGCTCTCGATATTCTTCCAGAAGCGGCTGGGTGCCGGCTTTTTCGGCGGCGAAGGCTTCATAATGCAGAAGCTGTCCGGTCAGGGTACCGCCTTCGCGGAGTTCGACGGCCACGTGGTGCAGTACGACCTGGCCCAGGGACAGTCCATCGTGGTGGACACGGGCTACCTTGCCGCCATGGACGCCACCTGCTCCATGGACATCCGCTCCGTCCCGGGAGTTAAGAACCTGCTGTTCGGCGGCGAGGGGATATTCAACACCGTGGTCACCGGGCCGGGGAGAGTGTATCTCCAGACCATGCCGGTGGTGACGGTGGCCGGCGCCATTAAGCCATTTATCGTTACTGAACAAAACTGAGGCAGAATATTACCTGCTCTAAAAGCAGCCGACAGAATACTTTCTTCGGCTGTCCGGGAACAAAAAATCTCCGTCCTTTCGGACGGAGATTTTTTATTTGGAATTGTTTCAGATTACTTCGCGGCAGAGGCCTTTGCGGACTTCTGCTTTGCAAGAGTCTGAACGCCGGTGATGACGAGGATGACAGCCAGGACCACGAGGCCGATGGACCAGATCATCTGGAACCAGTCAGCCCAGGTGGAGGTGCCGCCGCCGATGGCAGCGATCTTCTTCATGATGGTCATGACAAGAGAGGTGGTGGTTGCAACCAGCATGAACACCATCGGGAAGAAGAACATCTTGTTGTCCTTGCCCACGTTGCCGAGCCAGGTGGCGACGGCCAGCATGGCCAAGCCAGCGAGCAGCTGGTTGGCAGCGCCGAACACGCCCCAGATCTGGGACAGACCCATGAAGCCCATGCCGCAGCCGATGACGACCAGAATGACGGTGGCGGTTATGGGGTTGGCCAGGAAGCCCTTGAAGCCGGTCAGATCCTTGTAGGTCTTGCCTTCGGGAACAAAGAGCTCAGTGAACATATAGCGGCCCAGACGGGTGCCGGTATCCAGAGAGGTCAGAGCGAAGACGGAGACTGCCAGGGTCAGAAGGGTGTAAATAACGCCGTAGGTCTTATCGCCGCAGAAGGATGCGATCATGGTGGCAATGCCGCCGGCGAAGATGGTAGGAGGTGCGCTGATGCTGTAAGCGGTGTTGTTCAGACCGGTGAGGGCGACGGCGCCGTCAGCACCGACGTGCCACACGGAACCGACAGCGATCAGGGAGACAACAGCCAGGACGGACTCGATGATCATGGCGCCGTAGCCGATGATCTTTGCGTCCTTCTCGCTGGAGATCTGCTTGCAGGTGGTGCCGGAGGCGACCAGAGAGTGGAAGCCGGAGCAGGCGCCGCAGGCCACGGTGATGAACAGGGCCGGGAACAGAGTGCCGAGGTTGCTCTTGCCGCCGATGGTCTTGGTCAGGGTGTCGGTCCAGCCGGTGACCATGGGGATGTCCATCTTGGCGTTGGCGCCGAAGATACCGACGATGGCCAGTATCATCATGCCGTAGAGCAGGAAGGAGGACAGATAGTCACGAGGCTGCAGCAGCATCCAGACAGGCAGCAGGGAGGCCGCGGTGATGTAGACTGCAATGAAGATGACCCACGCGGTGCGGCTCATGTTGATGCCGACCTTCAGGCCCAGCCAGACGATAAGAACGATGCCGACGATGCCGATTATGGTGGCAGGGCCGACCTTGGCGTTCTTGCGGTACACAAAGAAGCCGAAGATGAAGGCAATGACGATGAACAGCAGGGAGGTCATTGCGGTGGAGGCGTTGGCCGCCACGGTGCCGGTGGTGAACAGAGGCAGCGCGGGCTCGCCTTCCTTGGCGACGGAAACGAAGGTGCTGGCCACGACGGAGGTGAAGGATGCGATGACCAGGATCAGAACCAGCAGCGCGAAGATGGTGAACAGCTTCTGCGCTTTGGCACCCATGGTGTCGCGGATGACTTCCGCTATGGACAGGCCGCCATGACGTATGGAGGCGAACAGAGCGCCGAAGTCATGCATGGCGCCGAAGAATATGCCGCCGATGACGACCCAGAGCAGGACCGGCAGCCAGCCGAAAACGGCAGCCTGGATAGGTCCGTTAATGGGGCCTGCGCCGGCTATGGATGAGAAATGGTGGCCCATCAGAACTGCGGGATGAGCAGGGACGTAGTCCTTGCCGTCGTAGTTCGTATGAGCAGGGGTTTCACGGTTGGGGTCTACGCCCCACTTCTTGGCCAGCCAACTGCCGTAGAATATGTAACCGAGAGCCAGGCAGGCCAGTGCGATGACGAGAATCAGAATTGCGCTCACACTTTTTCACTCCTTACTTTTTTAAAAATTGTTTTTTGGGAAACAATTTTTTGAAGAAATTAACCAGATCATGCCCCTCGGGGTTGGTGCCGTAATCTGAGGACGACAGGTCGATGAAGCCTGTCTTGAGAAGGGAGAAGCCGTACAGCGACATCCTGTAGCTCTTGCTGAACCGGCGCTTCTGTATTGCCTTCCTGGCCTCGGGGCCGATCTCATCCCCTACAAAGACGGTGATGATATTGGAATAATTGTGTTCCTTGTGGGGAACAACCAGCGCAAGACCGTCTTCCAGGGCGTAGTCGATGCATTTCGTCACGAGCTCCGCATCGAACGCGGGCGCCGAAAACACATAGACGTACTCATTGTTCTCGTTGGACCAGATCTTCGCGTTCCTGACGATAAAATACTTCTCGCCCCGGGAATGGAAGTCGGCCCGAAACTCAAGCGGCAGCTCAGTGCCCGATTCGTTGGGATGAAGGTCGTAATATATATTGTAGGACTCCTTCAGATCCTCTATGAACTGTATCCGGTCAGCCGCCATAAATAATCTCCTTGCAGGGAAAGCTTGTTAATAATTTGTTCATTTATTATGTAATATACTACATGGCAGTGCAAAAATCAATAGTGAATTGCACGAAATAGCGGTGAATTTTGTGATATTATTCTTCAAATTGTGTTTATTATGTTAAAAAATGCATATTATTTGGGCAAAAATATGAATGTATAACCGAATATGTACCGTGAAAATAATGTTGCGGAAAGGCCCGCAAAGGGGATTTTCATTTACACCCCGGCGTTTTTGTAGTATCATTCCTTATCATAGATTCTTGTGCGGAGGTGCGCGATGGACGAAGATAAAGAGAACAAGACCGCGTCTGAGGACGAGGCTCCGGCCCCCGAGACGGCTGAGGAGCTGTCCGGCGGCGCGCAGACCGCCGGAGACGCGGACCCCGCGCCGGAGGAGGCTGATGCGGAGGAGGCTTCGGCGGAGAACTCCGCGGCAGGAAAGGAACCGCCGAAGAGGCGGGCGGCATGGATACGCTGCACCAGCGCCGTGTGCGCCGCACTGCTGCTGCTGTGTCTCACCGGCTTCGGCGCGTTCAGACTGATGACCGGCGGCAGAAAGCTGTCGGCGGAAAATCTGGTGGGCGGAAGATACCTCACCTTCAACGTGGATACCATAGTGGATTATCTGGCCGAGGATTACAAGTCGGAGACGGAGACCGTGACCGGCCGCTACGCCCTCGTGCCCGTCGGCGGCACCCTGGTAGTGGTGCACCTGCCCCAGCGGTACCTGGATTCGGCGAATACCATAGCCAGCCAGACCTATTACCAGCTGTACGGAGCCACCACGGCGGACAAATATTTCGTCGCCTCCGGCACGGTGAAGAAGGCCCCGGACGAGATAGTGAAGAAGTACGAGACCTGGTACAACACCAACGCCCTGTCGCTGTATCAGTACGGCTTTATCAATTCCCTGGACGAAAAGACCATTACATATATGGTGGACGTGGACAGCACCGGACTTTTCAGCGACAACGTGTGCCTGATAATGACCTATGCCGCGGCAGCGTGCGTGATCTACGCGCTGATTGTATTTCTCCTTATTAAAAAAGGAAGATACGACGACGACATAACCGTGGAGATCGTGGAGGAACCGGCGGACGGCTCTGAGAGCGCGGATGCCATACCGGCCGAGACCGAAGCGCCGGCCGAGAGCGAAGCTCCAGCTGAGACAGAAAAACCGGCGGAGGAAAAAGATGACGCTTGAATTGTGCGTGCCCTGCCTTTTGGGGCTTGAGGGCCCCATTGCCGACGAGCTCAGACGCCTGGGCATGGAAAATGTCAGGGCGGAAAACGGCCGGGTGTATTTCACCGGCGGGGCCGACTCCGCTGCCCGGGCCAACGTGGATCTGCGCATCGGCGAGCGGGTACTGGTGGAGCTGGGCAGATTTGAGGCGGATACCTTCGACGAGCTGTTCGAGGGCACCAAGGCTCTGCCATGGGAGAGCATCATCCCCAGGGACGGCGCCTTCCCGGTGAAGGGCTTCTCGCTGAATTCCAAGCTGTTTTCGGTCTCGGACTGCCAGAAGATCATAAAAAAGGCCATAGTGGAGCGGCTGAAGTCCGTTTACGGCATCGAGTGGTTCCCCGAGACCGGCGGACTGTACCAGGTGCAGTTCTCCATAATGAAGGACACGGCCTCCTTGTGCATCGACACCTCCGGTGAGGGGCTGCACAAGCGGGGATATCGTCCGGCGCACAATGCCGCGCCTCTGAAGGAGACCATGGCCGCCGCGATGGTAACGCTGTCCCGCTACCGGGGCAGGGAGGATTTCTGCGACCCCTTCTGCGGCAGCGGCACCATACCCATAGAGGCGGCGCTTATAGCGCGAAACCGCGCTCCGGGGCTGAACCGGCAGTTTGCGGCGGAGAGTTGGCCCGTGTTCGGCACCCAGGTCTGGGACGATGCCAGAGCGGAGGCGCGCGCGAAGGAGTACCACGGGGACTACCGCATCGTGGGCGCAGATATCGACCCGGAGGCCGTGAAGATGGCCCGGGAGAACGCCGCGCGGGCGGGCGTGGACGACATTGTAAAGTTTGAGGTGGCCGACGCCGTAAAGTTCGACCGCAGGACGGATAACGGCGTCATCGTAACCAATCCGCCCTACGGCGAGCGGATAATGGAAAAGTCCCAGGCGGAGGAGCTGTACCGCGCCTTCGGAGAGGCTTACCGCCGTACGGAAAATTGGAAGCTGTACCTGCTGTCCTCCCACACGGAGTTCGAACGCACCTTCGGCAGGCAGGCGGACAAAAAACGCAAGCTTTACAACGGCATGATTAAATGCGATCTCTTTATGTACATTAAATAGAAAGCTTTTACAGGATGGGGACGAGGATGAGACATCTTTTCATCGTAAACCCGGTGGCGGGAGGACGCGACCGGACGGAGGAGATCAGGCGCATCGCGGCCGGCGCGTTTTCCGGCCGCAGCGGGGAGTACCAGGTATACGTCACGAAAGCGCCCATGGACGCGGCACGGGCCGTGAAGGCAGCGGCGGAGACCGGGGATGAGCTGCGGGTGTATTCCTGCGGGGGCGACGGCACCTTCAACGAGTGCGTGTGCGGCGCGGCGGGCTATAAAAATGTCGCCGTGGCGCCGCTGGCCACGGGCACCGGCAACGACTTTATCCGCATGTTCGGCGGAGAGAAACGGCTTTTTTACGATATCGACAACCTTATCCACGGCTTCGTGCACCCCATGGACGTCATCGACTGCAACGGGCGGCTGTGCGCCAACATCTGCTCCGTGGGCTTCGATGCCAGAGTGGGTACCGACGTGCACAAATACAGCGGCATCCCGCTTATCGGCGGGGCCACGGGCTACGTCACGTCGCTGGCCGTGAATCTTGTTAAGGGACTCAGCCAGAAGATGAGCATATCCGGCTGCGGCTGCAGCCGGGTGGGCAACTTCACCATGGTGTGCGTCTGCAACGGCCGCTTCTACGGCGGCGGCTTCAACCCGGTGAAGGACGCCATGCCCGACGACGGGGCGATGGACGTGCTGACGGTGGGTGACGTGCCGCGGATACTGGCCGCGGGCATGGTGATGAAATACGCCGCCGGCGAATACTACAAGATGCCCCGGTACATCACCCGGTTCCGCGGCAGGGAGCTGCTCATACGGCTGGGCGAGGAGAGCGTGGTCAATATCGACGGCGAGGCCATATACGGCAAGGACATACATATCAGGCTCATCCCCGGCGGAGTGAATTTCATCGCGCCCAGAGGCATGTCGTTTTTCGACAGGAAGCGCTGAGGACCGCGCCGTCTTGAAACTCGTCACAAAAAGTTAATAAATATTTCCTCAAATTTTTTGCAAAAGGGCTTGAAAAATCGGAAAACTATGCTATTATAATCAGCGTTAGCACTCAGGGAAACAGAGTGCTAACGCTGAACTTATTAATACATTGAGGAGGCAACATAAATGAAACTCAGACCATTGGCAGACAGAGTCGTTCTCAAGCAGAACGAGGCCGAAGAAAAGACTGCCGGCGGCATATATCTGGCGTCCGCCGCGCAGGAGAAGCCCGAAGTTTATGAGGTCGTCGAGGTTGGCCCCGGCGGCATGATCGACGGCAACGAGGTCAAGATGACCGTCAAGGCCGGCGAAGAGGTCCTCGTGGGCAAGTACACCGGCACCAAGGTGAAGGTGGACGGCGAGGAGCTGACCATCGTCAAGCAGTCCGACATTCTGGCAGTTATAGAAAAGTAACAGGAGGCAGGAATTATGGCTAAACAGATAATTTACGGCGAGGAAGCCCGTAAGGCAATAGAGCGCGGCGTCGATCAGCTGGCCGACACCGTCAAGATAACCCTGGGCCCCAAGGGCCGCAACGTGGTTCTGGACAAAAAGTACGGCGCCCCCCTCATCACCAACGACGGCGTCACCATCGCCAAGGAGATCGAGCTGAAGGACCCGTTTGAAAACATGGGCGCACAGCTCATAAAGGAAGTTTCCACCAAGACCAACGACGTGGCCGGCGACGGCACTACCACCGCCACCGTGCTGGCCCAGGCCATCATCAAGGACGGCCTGAAGAATCTGGCCGCCGGCGCCAACCCCATGGTCATGAAGAAGGGCATCAAGAAGGCCACCGACGCCGCCGTCGAGGTCATCAAGACCACCTCCCAGCCCGTCTCCGGCTCCAAGGACATCGCCCGCGTCGGCACCATCTCCTCCGGCGACGAGGTCATTGGCTCCCTGATCGCCGAGGCCATGGACAAGGTCAGCCAGAACGGCGTCATCACCATCGAGGAATCCAAGACCGCCGAGACTTACTCCGACGTGGTGGAAGGCATGCAGTTCGACCGCGGCTATCTCAGCCCCTACATGGTCACCGATACCGACAAGATGGAGGCCGTTCTGGACGACGCCCTTATCCTCATCACCGACAAGAAGATATCCAACATTCAGGATATACTGCCGCTGCTTGAGCAGATAGTCAAGGGCGGCAGGAAGCTGCTCATCGTGGCCGAGGACGTGGAGGGCGAGGCTCTCGCCACCATCGTGCTCAACAAGCTGCGCGGCACCTTTACCTGCGTGTGCGTCAAGGCCCCCGGCTTCGGCGACAGGCGCAAGGAGATGCTTCAGGATATCGCCGTTCTCACCGGCGGCCAGGTCGTTTCCTCCGATCTGGGCATGGAGCTCAAGGATGCCACCATCGACATGCTGGGCCAGGCCCATCAGGTCAAGATCACCAAGGAGAACACCACCATCGTGGACGGCTCCGGCAGCAAGGAAGAGATCAAGGCCCGCATAGCCCAGATCCACACCCAGATAGACGCCACCACCTCCGATTACGACAAGGAAAAACTCCAGGAGCGCCTTGCCAAGCTCTCCGGCGGCGTGGCCGTCATCAAGGTCGGCGCTGCCACCGAGACCGAGATGAAGGAAAAGAAGCTGCGCATCGAGGATGCTCTCAACGCAACCCGCGCTGCCGTTGAGGAAGGCATCGTCGCCGGCGGCGGCATCGCCTATGTCGCGGCCGCCAAGGCTGCCGACGCTCTGGCCGCCAAGCTCGAGGGCGACGAGAAGACCGGCGCCGCCATCATCGCCAAGGCCCTGCGTTCCCCCATCATGCAGATAGCCGCCAACGCCGGCGTGGACGGCGCTGTGATACTCAACAACGTCGCTGCCAGCAAGAAGGCCAACTACGGCTTCGACGCCGCCAACGACGAGTACGGCGACATGATCAAGCTGGGCATCATCGACCCGACCAAGGTCTGCCGCAGCGCCCTTGAGAACGCCTCCTCCATCGCCTCCATGGTCCTGACCACCGAGAGCCTTGTGACCGACATTCCCGAGCCTCCCGCGCCGGTAGCCGCCCCCAGCCCCGACATGGGCGGAATGTATTGATATGACAAAAAATCCTCCGTCGAAAGACGGAGGATTTTTTGTTTACAGGTGATCCTTGCAGGGTCGCCCAGAAAAAGGCAAATGCTCATTTGTACAGTATCAGGGCGATGAATTTTGCGGGCTCGTCCCGCAGGTTCGTGATGGAATGGCCCTCTCCGTCGCCGGTGAAGGTCACGTCCCCGGCGCGGACGGTGGTGACGGCGCCGTTGTCGTTGTACTCGCACTCTCCGGAGAGCATCAGGTAGGTCTCGCCGTCGCCCTGGTGAACGTGCCAGCCCACGCCGCAGTTCTTTTCCAGCACCAGCTCGTTGAAGAGCCTGCCATTGCCGTACAGCTCGTCGTCATTGAGAAGTATCTTGGTCGCTATGGCGTGTCCGGGGCCGCCCTTCATGCCGTCGGCGGAGACGGAGGCGCGGTCTTCCGCGCGTCTTATGAAGCTCATGGCCGCCTCACAGTCCCAGGGGCTCGTCTATGAGGACGACCTCGATCTTTTCCATATCCATCATGGGGCCCCAAAGCACCAGCATGGCGTTGCACACCCGCTGGGGGGAGCGGCAGTCGTGGCACTTGCCGTCGATCTGGCAGGGCGGCTTCACGGGGAAGCGCTTGATGTTTTCAATGGCGGCGGTGTTGTGGGCGCGGTAGACGGCGGCTTCAAAGTCCGGGCAGATCTTGCTGGTGCTGGCAACTATGTACACCCGCTTCTTGCCGAACACCAGACCGGCCAGACGGTTGCCGCGGCCGTCGATCTCCACTATCTGTCCGTCCTCGGAGATGGCGTTGGCGCCGGCGATGTAAACGGGAGAGGCGTTGGCTTTCTCCAGCACGTCCCAGCCCTGCTGCTTCCAATGCCAGTGCACGGTGTTCTTCTCGCACAGCTTTTCGTAAAGGCCTATCTGGTCGGCGGTCTTGCAGCCGCCGATACCGACCTCCGTATCCTGTATCTGAGAGCACAGGTAATCGGCGGCCTCGCTTCCGGTGGCGAAATGGCTCACCTCGAAGCGGCGGAGCTTCAGGTTGCGTATGGTTTTTTCTACATCCATGGTTTTTCCTCCCAAAGTTGTTTTTTGACCGTTTATATTGCCGTTTGATTGGATTATACAATCGGGAGGACGGTTTTACAATCACAATTTCAGGGCTTTTATCATATCTCCCGCCGTGGCGGCCAGCTCCTTCGCGGCCTCCGTGTCACCGGCGGACGCCGCCACCCGCAGCGCCGTCCTGTCCGGCAGGGGCGCGAAGTTCACGGAGAAGTCCTGCCCGCGGACAGTGAGCCCGTGGGAAAAGTCCGCGTCCATGTCCATGAGTCTGCGGGAGAGCACTCCCATGGCCCGGGCCCGGTCGCGGCACTCCACCGTGACCAGCTGTCCCTCCGGCACGGCGTCCGCGCTTCCCGGAGGCGTTACAGGCGCCTCCGGAATGACGGCTTTGGGCAGGCGGAGCTTCCCGTCCAGCGCGTCGATGCAGCACTGATAATAGCTTTTCGGCGTGCCGATGTCGCACCAGTAGCCCTCCATGGCAAGCCCCAGAATATCTTCGCCCAGATCGAGTATCAGCGGGAAAAGATCCTTGGCGAAGTCGTAGGGCGCGCCGTCGGGCACATAGCGCATCACCCGGGGCGTGAGGATATAGATGCCGGTGTTCACAAGATCGGTGACCACCCGCTCCCAGCCTGGCTTTTCGATGAACGCCCGCACCAGCCCGCCGCCGTCCGTCACGGCCAGACCGTAACTCAGCGGGGCGGCGGAGCGGCAGAGCGCGATGGACGCGGCGGGGCGGCGTTCCCGGTGGGCCTCCATCAGCTTTTTGAGATCGAAGTCGCAGGCCGCGTCGCCGCTTATGACGAGAAAGTCGTCGCCGCCGTAGAACCCGGCGCAGTTTTTCACGCCGCCCGCCGTGCCCAGGGAGCTCTCCTCCACCCGGTATTCCATCTTCACGCCGAAGGCGGAGCCGTCGCCGAAATAGTCCATGATAGGCTGTGGATTGTATTTCAGCGAAGCGCAAATTTCGGTGACGCCGTTTTCCCGCAGCAGCTCCACTATGTGCTCCATAACCGGCTTCCCCAGAAGGGGCGCCATGGGCTTGGGCGCGTCGCCGGTGACGGTCTTCAGCCGCTTGCCCTCGCCGCCCGCCATAATAACAGCTTTCATTTTCGCATCCTCCCCGCAATAATTTCTTTGCGAATATTATCTGTGGAGGGCCGAGATTTTATGTTGTAATAGAAAGCAAGATTTGTTATAATTTAATAATATCACAATTGCGGCTTTTCCCGACGGAAGACGCCGCGGCAGCCCGGAGAGGGCTGAAAAACAGGGAATGCGGAGGTGTTTTGTCATTGAATACGAAATCGCAGCGGCCGACTGAGCCGGGCGTCAGGACATATCTGCTGTTCCTCATCGTCTTTGCGGCCGCCACGCTTCTCATACAGCAGTATTATCTCGCGGCGGCGGAGGGCGTGATAATCCTCATTCTGGTTATATACGCCATCTTCTCCGAGCGGCGCAAGCGCAGGGAGCTGATGGAGTACATCGAATCCGTGACCTACGACACGGAGACGGCCAAAAACAACACCCTGCAGAATTTCCCGCTCCCCATAGCGGTCTTCCGGCTGGACGACACCAGCGTGGTCTGGGGCAACCAGATGTTTTTCGACGCCTGCGGCGTCACCGGCTCCAGATATGAGCGCAAGCTCCAGGCCCTCGTGCCGGATTTTTCCGGCAAATGGCTGATGGAGGGCAAAAACCAGTACCCCGGCCTTCTGGAGGTGGGCGGACGCAAATACCAGGTGAACGGCAACATCATCCGCTCCGGCAAGGACGGCACCGACGCCGCTTTCATGGGCATTACCTACTGGATAGACGTGACGGATTACGACGATATCCGTCTTGAATACGAAAAATCACGCCCGGTGGTGGCGCTGCTGGTCATCGACAACTACGAGGAGCTCATCAAAAACCAACCGGACAGAGTGGTGTCCGATCTCAGGGACGCGGTGGAGGACAAGCTCACCCAGTGGAGCGACGATATCGGCGGCCTCATAAAGCGCATCGGCCGCGACCGCTATCTGCTGCTGTTCGAAGAGCAGTACATGGAAAAGATCATCGCGGAAAAGTTTTCCGTGCTGGAAAAGGTACGCAGCGTCGTAAGCCCGTCCGGCATACACGCCACGCTCTCCGTGGGCATCGGCCGGGACGGCGCGGGCTTCGCGGAGGATCTGCAGTTCGCCAATATGAGCATCGAGATGGCTCTGTCCAGAGGCGGCGATCAGGCCGTCACCAAAAACCGCTTCAATTTCGACTTCTACGGCGGCCGGGGCAGCGAGGTGGAGACTAGGACCAAGGTCAAATCCAGGGTCATGGCCAACGCCCTTTACGAACTCATCGGCGACTCCTCCCGCGTTTTCGTCATGGGCCACAAATTCACGGACATGGATTCCGTGGGCTCGGCCTCGGCGGTGTGCTGCATTGCCCGCAAGCGGGGAGTGCGCGCCAGCATCGTTATCGACCAGGACAAGACGGCGGCCAGGGCGCTCATCCGCCGGCTGAAGCAGGAGCCGGAATACAGGGACGTGTTCATAAATCCCCAGGAGGCCATACTAAAGGCCGACAACCGCACGCTGCTGGTGCTGGTGGACACCAACCGCCCGGAGCAGGCGGAGGACAGGGCCCTGCTGGAGGCCTGCAACCATGTGGCGGTCATCGACCACCACCGCCGCGCCGCCACCTATGTCCAGAACGCGGATCTTTCGTTTATCGAGCCATACGCCTCCTCGGTGTGCGAACTGATGACGGAGATACTGCAGGTGGTGGTGGAGCCCTCCGACATTCTGCGGTGCGAGGCGGAGGCCATGCTCTCCGGCATCGTGCTGGACACCAAAAACTTCACCCTGCGCACGGGCGAGCGCACCTTCGACGCGGCGGCATTCCTGCGCCGCACGGGCGCCGACACCGCCGAGGTAAAAAAGCTCCTGCAGACGGACATGGATCACACGGTGGAAAAATACAAGATACTCCAGTCGGCGAAGCTCTACCGCAACATCGCGGTGGCCGCGCCGGAGACGCAGCAGGACCGGGTCGTGGCCGCGCAGGCGGCGGACGAGCTTTTGAACGTTTCGGGAGTGGACGCCTCCATGGTGGCCTATCCCACGGACAGCGGCGGCGTGTTCATTTCCGCGCGCTCCATCGGCGATCTGAACGTGCAGATGATCATGGAGAAGCTGGGCGGCGGAGGGAACCGGAACGCCGCGGCCGCGCAGCTGGACGGCGTCAGTCTGCCGGAGGCCGTGAACAGGCTCTATTCGGCGGTCGACGAATATCTGGACAGTTAACAGAAAAGAAAGGAACGGTATAAAAATATGAAAGTCATTTTCAACGTAGATGTGAGAGGCCAGGGCAAGAAGGGCGAGATGAAGGAGGTCTCCGACGGCTTCGCGCGCAACTATCTGCTGCCCCGCAAGATGGCCTTCGAGGCCACCGCGGACAGCATCAACACCCTGAAGCTCAAGGAGAAGGCCCGCCAGGCCCAGATGGCCGCGGAGAGGGCCCAAGCCGAGGAATACGCCAAAAAGCTGGGCGACGTTTCGGTCACCATCAAGGCCAGAGCCGGACAGGGCGGCAAGCTCTTCGGCGCCGTCACCAGCCAGGAGATAAGCGACGCTCTCAAGGAGCAGTGCGGCCTTGTCATCGAGAAGAACAAGATCGTGCAGCCGGAGCCCATAAAGGCTTACGGCTCCTATCAGGTAAAGGCAAAGCTGGGCTACGAGGTGTCCGGCACCATCAATCTGCTGGTGGTAGAGGCAAAATAACGGCCGGGCGGCATCTGCCGCGGCGCAGCTTTGAGAGGTGATATGTCAATGGAAGAGCTTCTGGGCAGACAGGCCCCCCACTCCGCGCAGGCGGAGCAGGCCGTGGTGGGCTCCATGCTCATAGATTCAAGATGCATCCCGGAAGTGCTTGAAAAGATCAAGAGCGCGGAGTTCTATGTCCAGCAGAACCGGGACATATTCGACACCATATTCGCCATGTTCTCCTACGGCAAGACCATCGACCCCGTAACCGTGCTGGACGAGATGAAGGTCAGGGGCGTCTACAAGGAGAACACCGAGGGCTATGTGGCGGAGCTCATGCGGGTCACGCCCACGGCGGCCAACGTCTCCGAATACTGCGCCATCGTCCGGGACAGGGCCCTGATGCGGGGCCTCACCGAGACGGCGGACAAGATAAACGATCTGGTTTACGAGGGCTCCGGCGAGGCTGAGAGCATGCTGGAGGCCGCGGAGCGCATGATATACGCCCTGAGACAGGGCAGAAACGTGGGCGGTCTGGTCCCGATAAGCACCGTGGTGCAGAACGTCTACGCAAACCTGAACGAGATGGCCGGGGGCGAGAAAAAGCTGCCGGGCCTTCCCACGGGCCTTGTGGATCTGGACAAGAGCATTCTGGGCCTCAACAAGGGCGAGCTTATCATCGTGGCCGCCCGTCCGGGCATGGGCAAGACCTCCATCGCCCTGAACATCGCCCTGCACGTGGGCAAAAACTCCGGCAAGGCCGTGGCGGTGTTCTCGCTGGAAATGTCCAGGGAACAGCTGGTCAGCAGACTTCTGGCCGGGGAGGGACTGGTGCAGTCCCAGAAACTGATGACCGGTGATCTGAACGCCGAGGAGTGGAAGCGCATCGCCGCCGCCGCCCAGATAATAAGCCGGACGGACATAAGGATAGACGATAACCCCACCCTTACAGTGGCGGACATGAACGCCCAGTGCCGGCGGGTGCCCAACCTTGGCCTGGTGGTGATAGACTATCTGCAGCTCATGCAGTCCTCCGGCAGCAGCCGCAGCTACAACAATGACAGCCGCACCCAGGTGGTCAGCGACATGAGCCGCATGCTGAAGATAATGGCCAAGGAGCTCAACGTGCCGGTGATATGCCTGTCCCAGCTCTCCCGCGCCAACGAAGCCCGTCAGGAGAAGCGCCCCATGCTCTCCGACCTGCGCGAATCCGGCTCCATCGAGCAGGACGCGGACGTGGTCATCGGCCTGTACCGGGACGGCTATTACAACAAGGAATGCGAGAACCCCAATCTGGCCGAGGCCATAATACTCAAAAACCGCAAGGGCCAGACAGGCACCATAAATCTCAGCTGGCTGCCCGATTACACCAGCTTTGTGAGTCTGGAGAGCCGCCGCGAGGATGAATACTGACGTCATCGAAAAATTCGATATGCTGCCCCGGGGCGCGGGCGTGCTGTGCGCCGTGTCCGGCGGGGCGGACTCCATGTGCCTTCTGCACTTTCTGTGGACCAGCGCGGAGCGATACGGGATCTCCGTCTCCGCCGCCCACTTCGACCATCAGCTGCGGGGCCTGGAATCCGCCCGCGACCGCACCTTCGTCAGGGACTGGTGCCGGGAGCGGGGGATAGCGTGCTTCGTGGGCTTCGGAAAGGTCAGGGAATACGCGGAGAAAAACGGCCTGGGCCTTGAGGAGGCCGCGCGGATGCTGAGATACGATTTTCTGGAAAAGACGGCCGACGAGCAAGGTCTGGACAGGATCGCTACCGCCCACAACGCCGACGACAACGCCGAGACCATGCTGCTGAACCTTGCCCGGGGCTCCGGAACCGCGGGGCTTGCGGGGGTGCCGCCGGTGCGCGGGCGCGTAGTGCGGCCGCTGCTGGGCGTCACGAGAAGCGAAATACTCTCCTACCTCGCCGAAAACGGCGTGGAGCATGTGGAGGACAGCACCAACGCCTCCGACGATTACGCGAGAAACCGGATACGCCACACGGTGATGCCAGTTATGAGAGAGATAAACCCGTCGTTTTCCGAAAACGCCCTCCGGGCGGCCCTCCTGCTGCGGGAGGACGGGGAGTATCTCACAAAGCTTGCCGAGGACTTTGTATCGGCGGAGGGGGAGGGCGGCGCCCTGCCCGCGGAAAAGCTGCTGGCGCTGCCGCGTCCGGCAGCAGCGCGGGCCGTCAGACTGATGTCCGGCCGGGCGCTGTCGAAGGAGCATACCGACGCCGTGCTGCGGCTGGCCGCATCCGGCGCGGGCTGCGCCGATATCCCCGGGATGCGCGTGACGGCAGAGCGGGGATGGCTGATTTTCGGCGGGAGCGAGTATGCGCCGCTGGAGGAAAGACCGCTTTTGGTGCCCGGCAGGACGCCCATACCGGAGGCGGGACTTGCCGCCGAGACGGCGATAATTGAAAACTGTAAGGAAATTAACAGTTCGTTCAGCACTTTTTTCTTCAAATATGAGAATATTTGTGGTAATATATTCTGCACGCGCCGCCGGGACGGGGACAGAGTCCGGCTGGCGGGGCGGGGCTGCACGAAAACTCTCAAGGATCTGTTCCGGGAGAGCGGCATGACACAGGCCATGAGAGACCTGACCCCCGTCCTGCGGGACGAAATTGGTATAATCGCGGTTTACGGCTTCGGCATTGCTGAGCGCTGCGCCGCCCGGCCCGGGGACAGGGTCCTGCGGGTCAATATGGAGAAATACGGAGAAACAGACAATGTTGGATGATATCCAGAGCGTGCTTCTTACCGAAGAACAGCTTGAAAACCGCGTGGCCGAGCTGGGAGAAGCAATATCAAAGGATTTCGCGGGCAAGGACGTGGTGTTCATCGGCGTGCTGAAGGGCTGCTTTATTTTCATGGCCGACCTGATGCGCCATGTGACCATACCCTGCTCCATGGATTTTATGGCCGTTTCGTCCTACGGCAGCGGCACGGTGTCCACGGGCGCCGTGAAGATCAACAAGGATCTGAGCCAGGACATAGCGGGAAAGCACGTCATATTCGTGGAGGACATCCTCGATTCCGGCGTCACGCTGAGCTATCTCACAAACTATCTGAGAGTCCGGGAGCCCGCGTCCATAAGCATCGCAACGCTCATGGACAAACCCGCCAGAAGAAAGGCGGACATCAGGGCCGACTACGCCGGCTTCCAGGTGCCGGACGCGTTCGTGGTGGGCTACGGTCTGGACTACGACGAAAAATACCGCAATCTGCCGTTTATCGGTATTCTCAAGCCTGAGATATATTCCTGACACGCCGGGAAAAAAGGATGTGATCTGTTGAAACCGCAACACAACCGCGCCAGAGACATTGGCTTTTACGTTCTCATACTGGTGATATTGATCGCCACCATTTTTACGATGACCAAGCCCGCGGCGGCGAAGACGTACAAATATTCGGAGATATACGATCTGTTCAAGCAGGAGAAGGTGGAGTCGTTTTATGTTCAGGGCGAAAACCTTGTCATAACCCTCAGACCTGACGGCAAGACCGCCGCCACCGCCACTGACGCCCAGGCTCAGACGGTCACCTACAAGCTCTACAATTTTTCGGTCTTTTATGAGGACTTCAACAGCATCGTAAAGGATCAGTACGCCCGAGGCATAATCACCAGCTACGACTATGCTCAGGGTTGGGAGGCTCCGTGGTGGCTTGAATTCCTGCCGTATCTGCTGGTAATGATAATCATGATGGCCCTGTGGTACGTCATGATGAACAAGGCGGGCGGCACCGGCGGAGTGGCGAAGTTCTCCAAGGCCCGCACGAAGCTGGGCAGTGAGGAGAAGACCAAAAAGACCTTCGCCGATGTGGCCGGCTGCGAGGAGGAGAAGGACGAGCTCCGGGAGATAGTGGAGTTTCTGAAAAATCCCCGCGCATACACCGCCATGGGCGCCCGCATACCCAAGGGCGTGCTGCTGGTCGGCCCTCCGGGCACCGGCAAGACCCTTATCGCCAAGGCCGTGGCCGGCGAGGCGGGAGTGCAGTTCCTGTCCATTTCCGGCTCCGATTTCGTGGAGCTGTACGTCGGCGTGGGCGCTTCCCGCGTGCGCGATCTGTTCGAGCAGGCGAAGAAGGTGGCCCCGGCCATCATATTCATCGACGAGATCGACGCCGTCGGCCGCCAGAGAGGCTCGGGCCTCGGCGGCGGACACGACGAGCGCGAGCAGACCCTAAACCAGCTCCTTGTGGAGATGGACGGCTTCGGCAACAACGAGGGCGTCATAGTCATGGCGGCCACGAACCGCGCCGACATTCTGGATAACGCCCTGCTGCGTCCCGGCCGCTTCGACCGCCAGGTCTATGTGGGCCTGCCGGATATCCGCGGCAGAGAGGCCATACTGAAGGTCCATGCCCGGGGCAAGCCGCTGGGAGAGGACGTGGATCTGGGCAGCATCGCCAAGGGCACGCCGGGCTTCTCCGGCGCGGATCTTGAAAACCTGCTCAACGAGGCCGCAATCCTGGCTGTGCGCCGGAACCACCGGTTCATCACCCAGCCTGATATCGACGAGTCAATACTGAAGGTATCCATGGGCCCGGAAAAAAAGAGCAAGAAGATGTCCGACAGGGCCAGAAAGCTCACCGCTTACCATGAGTCCGGCCACGCCGTGGTGGGCAAATTCCTCACCCACACCGACCCCGTGCACTATATCACCATCATCCCCCGCGGTCAGGCCGGCGGCTTTACGCTGTTCCGCCCCAAGGAGGATCTGGAAAACTTCAGCTCCAAGAGCGAGCTGTTTGAGAGCATTGTCATGTCGCTGGGCGGCCGCATAGCGGAAAAGCTGTTCCTGGACGACATCTCCACCGGCGCTTCCGCCGATATCCAGCAGGCCAGCTCCCTCGCCAGGGACATGGTCATGCGCTACGGCATGTCCGACAGACTGGGTCCCATACTGTACGACTCCTCCGACCACTCCATATTCATCGGCCGTGACTTCGGCACCACCAAGAGCTATTCCGAGGAGACCGCCGCCATTATCGACGAGGAAGTCAAGCGCATCTTCGACGACGCCGCCAGGGAGTGCGAGCGCATACTCACCGAGCACCGCGAGCAGCTCATCGCCATCGCCGAATATCTGCTGGAGCACGAGACCATGGAGGGCGACGAGTTCTATTACTTCTTCGAGCACGGCGAATTCATGCCGCCGAAGCCCGCACCCGCGCCCCGGGACGACACCATCGAGCGCCCCGCTAAGCACATTTCCATGGACTTCGGCAGCGAGCCGGAGGCAAAGTCCGAGCCGGAGACAGAGCCGGCGCAGGAGCAGCCTCAGACCCAGCCGGAGACCCGGAGCGAGCCCGGAAAAGACGAAGAGCCGAAAGAGGACGAAAACAACAAATAATTGGCTGGGGCGGTCGTATTCGGCCGCCCAAAAGCCGTTTTTAAGAGGTAACGCACGATGAAATTAGGAATAGTAGGACTGCCCAACGTGGGAAAATCCACTCTGTTCAACGCCATCACCAACGCCGGCGCCGAGTCGGCAAATTACCCCTTCTGCACCATAGAGCCCAACGTGGGCATGGTCACCGTGCCGGACGAGCGCCTGGACTGGCTCACCGACATGTACAAGCCCAAGAAGGAGACCTACGCCGTCATCGAATTTGTGGATATTGCGGGACTGGTGAAGGGCGCATCCAAGGGCGAGGGCCTGGGCAACAAGTTCCTCGACAACATCCGCGCCACCGACGCCATCGTCCACGTGGTCCGCTGCTTCGACGACGAGAACGTCATCCATGTGGACGGCTCCACCGATCCGGCCAGGGATATCGAGACCATCGACCTGGAGCTCATCATGGCCGACATGGAGATCGTGGAGCGGCGCATCGACAAGGCAGTGAAAGCCGGCAAGGGCGGGGACAAAAAGTTTCTCAGGGAGGCCGAGACCTTCAAGGGCCTGCTGGAGCACCTGAATGCCGGCAAGTCCGCCCGCAGCTACGAGTGCGGCGACGAGGACATGGAAGTGCTGCGCTCCAGCGAGCTGCTGACCATGAAGCCCATCATCTACGCCGCCAATATGGACGAGGCCGGCGTTTCCGACTATGAGAACAACGCCTATTACAAGGTGGTGGAGAGCATTGCCGCCGCCGAGGGCGCGCAGGTGCTGCCCATCTGCGCCAAGACCGAGGCGGAGCTGGCCTCCCTTGAACCGGATGAGCGCCAGATGTTCCTGGAGGAGCTGGGACTCCACGAATCCGGCCTGGACCGGATGATCAAATGCTCCTACACGCTTCTGGGCCTTATCTCGTTCCTCACCTGCGGCGCGGACGAGTGCCGCGCGTGGACGATAAAGCGGGGCACGAAGGCGCCTCAGGCCGCAGGCAAGATACACTCCGACTTTGAGCGGGGCTTCATCCGCGCGGAGATCGTGGCCTTCGACGATCTGAAGGCGTGCGGCACCATGGCCGTGGCAAAGGACAAGGGCCTCGTCAGATCCGAGGGCAAGGACTACGTGATGCACGACGGCGACGTGACGCTGTTCAGATTCAACGTTTGACGGGCAGGAATGGAAAACGCGTTTTACATTCTTGAACTTATCGGAATAGCGGCCTTCGCGGTGTCCGGCGCTGCGGTGGCCATCGACAAGCGTGCAGACATTTTCGGCGTGGTGTTTCTGGGCGTCACCACCGCCCTGGGCGGCGGCGTGATAAGGGACATTTTTCTGGGAAGCCTGCCGCCGATGATGTTCTCGAACTACATATACATCGCCGTGGCGGCGGTGGTGTCCCTGCTGATGTTTGCCGCGGCGAAGCTCCTGAACGAGAGGTATTTCTGCGGGCGGGAGAAGATCGACGCCGTGGCCAACGTTTTCGACGCCATTGGGCTGGGCGTGTTCACCGTGTCCGGCATGAATCTGGGTATCGCCCACGACGGCATCAACAACCCGGTACTCATAATCGTCCTGGGCGTGGTCACCGGCATCGGCGGCGGCATGCTGCGGGATGTGATGATCGGCGAGATACCCTTTGTGCTGCGCAAGCGCATATACGCCATGGCGTCCATTGCGGGCGGCATGGTGTATTATCTCATGTACATCTGCCATGTGGGAAACGTGATCTCCGCCGTGACAGGCATTGCGGTGGTTTTTGCCATCAGGATGCTGGCAACAGCTTTCAGGTGGAGCCTGCCGAAAATTGAATGAATATCGATAGAATTTCGGCATTTTTTGTTTAAAATTTAAAGTTTGCAAGAAAAATTTACAAAAAGCGGGCACGAATTTCAGCAGATGTACGAAACTGTAATTTTATTTTACAATTGGGAATATTTGTGATAAAATAAACACTGTATGTGAGAGATCAGAACAAATCCAAAAAATACGAAAGCGGAGATGAAAGCATGGAAAGACAGTTCAAAACGATGGACGGCAATACCGCCGCCGCCCATGTATCCTACGCATTCACCGAAGTAGCGGCAATCTACCCCATCACTCCGTCCAGCCCCATGGCCGACAGTGTCGATCAGTGGTCCGCTGCGGGAAGAAAGAACATTTTCGGTTCCAAAGTCAAGGTCCAGGAAATGCAGGCTGAATCCGGCGCAGCTGGCGCTGTCCACGGTTCTCTGAACGCGGGCGCACTCACCACCACCTACACGGCTTCACAGGGCCTGCTGCTGATGATCCCCAATATGTACAAGATCGCCGGCGAGCTGCTGCCGGGCGTGTTCCACGTGTCCGCCCGCGCCGTTGCCAGCCACACCCTGTCCATATTCGGCGACCACCAGGACGTCATGGCCTGCCGTCAGACTGGTTTCGCCATGCTGTGCGAATCCAGCGTTCAGGAGATCATGGATCTGTCCCCCGTGGCGCATCTGGCCGCCATAAAGGGCCGCGTTCCGTTCATCAACTTCTTCGACGGCTTCCGCACCTCTCATGAGCTGCAGAAGGTCGCGGTCTGGGATTACGACGATCTGGCCGACATGGCCGATATGGACGCCGTGAACGCCTTCCGCGCCCGCGCCCTCAACTCCAACCATCCCATCATGCGCGGCTCCCACGAGAACGGCGATATCTTCTTCCAGAACCGCGAGGCTTCCAATAAGTATTACGACGCCATCCCCGGCATAGTCGAGGACTACATGGGCAAGGTCAACGCCAAGCTTGGCACCGATTACAAGCTGTTCAACTATTACGGCGCCCCCGACGCAGACCGCGTCATCGTGGCCATGGGCTCCATCTGCGACGTGGCCGAGGAAGTCATCGACTACCTCAACGCCCGCGGCGAGAAGGTGGGCCTTGTGAACGTCCATCTGTTCCGCCCCTTCTGCCCCGACAAGCTGGTCGAGGCCATCCCCGCCACCGCCAAGAAGATCGCGGTGCTGGACCGCACCAAGGAATCCGGCTCTCAGGGCGAGCCACTGTATCTGGACGTGGTCACCGCGCTGGCAAACGCCGGCCATTACGACGTCAAGGTCTCCGGCGGCCGCTACGGTCTGGGCAGCAAGGACACTCCTCCCTCCAACGTGTTCTCGGTTTACGAGGAGCTCTCCAAGGCGGAGCCCAAACGTCATTTCACCGTCGGCATAGTGGATGATGTGACCTATCTGTCTCTGGATGAGAAGCCCGCGCCCTCCACTGCCGCCCCCGGCACCATCGAGTGCAAATTCTGGGGTCTCGGCGGCGACGGCACCGTCGGCGCCAACAAGAACTCCATCAAGATCATCGGCGACCACACCGACAAGTACGTTCAGGCCTATTTCCAGTATGACTCCAAGAAGACCGGCGGCGTCACCATCAGCCACCTGCGCTTCGGCGACCATCCGATAAAGAGCCCGTACTACGTCACCAAGGCCGACTTCGTGGCCTGCCATGTGCCCGCATACATCACCAAGAACTTCCCGATAGTCCGCGACGTGAAGCCCGGCGGAACCTTCCTCATCAACTGCCAGTGGAGCTTTGAGGAGCTGGAGCAGCATCTGGACGCCGCCTCCAAGCGCTATATCGCGAAGAACAACATCCAGCTTTACACCATCGACGCCATCGACCTTGCCATGCAGATCGGCATGGGCAAGCGCACCAACACCATCCTCCAGTCCGCGTTCTTCTCCCTTGCCAAGGTGCTGCCCGAAAAGGACGCCCTGCAGTACATGAAGGACGCCGCCACTCACTCCTACCTGAAGAAGGGCCAGGACATAGTGGATATGAACCACAAGGCCATCGATCTGGGCGCCACCGCCTACAAGAAGGTCGAGGTTCCCGCCTCCTGGGCCACCGCTGAGGATAAGCCCGAGACCACGGCCGTCACCGGCCGTCCCGCCACCGTGAAGATGGTCAAGGACATCATGCAGCCCGTCGGCCGCATGGACGGCGACTCTCTGCCCGTGTCCGCCTTCGCGGATCACGCGGACGGCACCTTCGAGCTGGGCGCTGCCGCCTATGAGAAGCGCGGAGTTTCCGTCATGGTTCCCGAGTGGACCGCGGCCACCTGCGCGCAGTGCAACCAGTGCGCCTATGTCTGCCCCCACGCTACCATCCGTCCGTTTGCCATGACCGAGGAAGAGGCCAAGGCCGCTCCCGCCAACGCCAGCATCGTCGATCTCAAGCGCGGCGGCTACAAGTACACCATCGCCGTCTCCCCGCTGGACTGCATGGGCTGCGGCGTGTGCGTCAGCGTCTGCCCAACCAAGTCCCTGAAGATGGTCTCCATGGAGAGCCAGGCTCCCAAGCAGCCCGTGTTCGATTACATGGTCTCCAAGGTCACCGAGAAGAAGGACGTCATCAACGACACCGTCCCCGGCAGCCAGTTCCGCCAGCCGTATCTGGAGTTCTCCGGCTCCTGCGCGGGCTGCGCCGAGACCAGTTATGCCCGTCTCGTCACCCAGCTCTTCGGCGATCACATGCTCATCTCCAACGCCACCGGCTGCTCGTCCATCTGGGGCGGCCCGGCTGCCACCAGCCCCTACACCGTGAACAAAGAGGGCAAGGGCCCCGCGTGGGCAAACTCCCTGTTTGAGGACAACGCGGAGCACGGACTCGGCGTATATCTGGGCAGCAAGAAGATCCGCGACGACCTGAAGGCCCACGTGGAGACCATTGCCGCCAACGCGAAGAACGAGGAGAAGAAGGCCGCGGCTCAGGCGTGGCTGGATACCTACGACGATACCTCCGCCAACCAGGCCGCCACCGAGAAGTTCCTGGCTGTCATGGAAGCCAATCCCTGCGACTGCGACGACTACAAGGCCGTCATGGCACAGAAGGATTACCTGAACAAGAAGTCCATGTGGATCTTCGGCGGCGACGGCTGGGCTTTCGACATCGGCTACGGCGGCGTGGATCACGTTCTGGCCTCCGGAGAGGACGTCAACATCTTCGTGTTCAACACCGAAGTTTATTCCAACACCGGCGGACAGGCTTCCAAGGCCTCCAACATCGGCCAGGTCTGCCAGTTCGCAGCGGCCGGCAAGGAGATCAAGTCCAAGTCTCTGGCCGAGATGGCCATGACCTACGGTTACGTCTATGTGGCGCAGGTCGCCATGGGCGCCAACCCGGCCCAGACCCTCAAGGCTATCCGCGAGGCTGAGGCTTATCACGGCCCGTCCATCATCATCGGCTACTCCCCCTGCGAGATGCACTCCATCAAGGGCGGCATGACCAACTGCCAGAGCGAGATGAAGAAGGCTGTCGAGTGCGGTTACTGGAATCTGTTCAGATACAATCCGGCTGCAGAGGGCAGCAAGTTCACGCTGGACAGCAAGGCTCCCGCCGGCGGCTACCGCGACTTCCTCATGAACGAGGCTCGTTACAGCAGACTTACCCGCGAGTTCCCCGAGAGGGCCGAGGGCCTGTTCGAGCGCAACGAGGAGAATGCCAAGGCGCGCTACGACCATCTGATGAAGCTCTCCGAGCTTTACAAGTAAGTTTCTTTTCTTGAAAGAAAAGAAGCAAGCTCAAAAGCAAGTTTAAAGATCGCTCCGGTTTTTACCGGAGCGATTTTTTATTCTGTTGACCTTTGCGCCTGAAATGTTATAATCGCAATATCACTTTTCTGGAGCGGCATATGAAACAGCTTACGCCTGTAAAATTTGCACTGACCTTTGCCGGGTGCTTCCTGGGGGCCGGGTATGTCTCCGGCCAGGAGCTCTGGCAGTTCTTCGGTGTTTTCGGCCGGGGCGGATTGCTGGGTCTGGCGCTGGCCATGGCGTTCCTGTTCCTGATGGCGGTGCTGCTGTTGCGTCTGGCCGACAGAACGGGCATCGACGAGGTCGACAGGCTGGTGGTGTGCTGGGATATACCGGTTCTGAGGGGGCTGATGTCCGGACTGGAGCTGGTGTTCCTTTTTGGCATCGGCACAGTTATGACGGCGGGCGTGGGCGCCCTGCTGCAGCAGCTCTTCGGGCTGCCGACATGGGTCGGCGGCGCGCTGTTCGCCGCCGCGGTGGCGGTGATCGCGCTGTCGGGACTGCGGGGACTGGTATCCGCGTTTTCAATCTCGGTGCCCATACTTGTGGCGGTCACCATCGCCTTCGGCGCGGTATCACTGGCGAAAAACGGCTTTTCCGCGCTGCCCGCGGCCACATACCGGGGCACAAATCCCATGATGCCGGTGTGGTGGGTGGGAGCGATAACCTTCGCCTGCTATAACATTTTCGGCAACTTCGCCGTGCTGGCCCCGCTGTCCAGGTACATACCGGATAAAAAGACCGCGTATATGGGCACGGGCCTGGGCGCGCTGCTGCTTCTGTGCATAGCGCTGGGCGTGATGCTCTCCCTGTACGCCTCGCCCTCCGCGCTGAAGGCGGAGCTCCCCATGCTCTCGCTCTCCTCTGGCTTCAGTCCCGCGCTGGGCTACGGCTACGGTTTCCTGCTGCTGCTTGCCATGTTCGGCACCACCCTGTCTTCACAGGTGGCGCTGATCGATTTCATTTGCCGCAAATCCGGGAAGATCGCGCGCAGAAGGCCCGCCGCCGTGGGGGTATGCGCGGCCTTTTCCTTTGCCGGGAGCCTTGCGGGCTTCGGTAGCCTCATCGGCACGGTCTACCCCGTGTTCGGCTATTGCAGCAGCGTTTTCGTCGTGCTGATGGCTGTGCACTACGTCAAGGCGCGCAGAAGCGGAGAAACCGCCGCCAAGGCGTAATTTCTTGACACGGGGGCACAATAGTGCTAATATATCATGGTCAAAGACGATGACGGAGAAGGCATTCCCAACCCGGCACAGAGAGCGCGGTCACAGGCTGCAAGCCGCGCCGATGGGTGGAGAACAGGCCACCGCTCCCGAGTTCGCGCGCAGAAAATCGCAGTAAGCGCGCGCGCCCGGCGCACGTTAAGCGCCAGCGAGTTAAAAATCAAGGTGGGACCGTGCTTTTACAGCACCCTTGACGCCCTTAGGGCGTCATGGGTGCTTTTTTTATTGTCAGAAACAAAATTCATATAGAGAGGTACAGAAAAATGGACGAGGAAAACAAATACACCTTTGAAAATCCCGAATACAAGCATACCTACTGGCACACATGCTCCCACATCATGGCCCAGGCCATCAAGCGCCTCTGGCCGGAAGTGAAGCTCACCATCGGCCCCGCCATTGAAGAGGGCTGGTATTACGATCTGTACGCTCCCTTCGCCTTCACCCCGGACCACATGGCGAAGATAGAGGAAGAGATGCGCAAGATCTGCAAGGAGAAGCTGAAGATCGAGCGCTTCGAGCTGCCCAGGGCCGAGGCTCTGGAGTTCATGAAGGACGAGCCCTTCAAGGTGGAGCTCATAAACGATCTGCCTGAGGGCGAGGCTATCAGCTTCTATAAGCAGGGCGAGTTCACCGATCTCTGCGCCGGCCCCCATCTGGACTCCACCGGCCGGGTCAAGGGCAACGCCATCAAGCTGCTGGCCTGCAACGCCGCCTACTGGCGCGGCGACTCCAACCGCGAGACCCTTCAGCGCATATACGGCATCGCCTTCCCCAAGAAGGAGGAGCTGGACGAGTATCTTGCCCGCATCGAGGAGGCCAAGCGCCGCGACCACAGAAAGCTGGGCCGCGAGCTGGGTCTGTTCGCCTTCCGCGACGAGGCCCCCGGCTTCCCGTTCTATCTTCCCAAGGGCATGATACTGCGCAACACCCTCATCGACTACTGGCGCGAGGTGCACAAGAAGTGGGATTACGTGGAGATCTCCACGCCCCAGATCATGAAGCGCACCCTGTGGGAGACCTCCGGCCACTGGGATCACTATAAGGACAACATGTACACCACCGTCATCGACGGCGAGGACTTTGCCATCAAGCCCATGAACTGCCCCGGGAGCATACTGGTCTACGAGCTGGAGTCCCACTCCTACCGCGACCTGCCCCTGCGCTACGGCGAACTGGGCCTTGTCCACCGCCACGAGCTCTCCGGCGCGCTCCACGGCATGTTCCGCGTGCGCTGCTTCACTCAGGACGACGCCCACATCCTGCTGGCCAACGACCAGATCCAGAGCGAGGTCGTGCGCATCGCCCAGCTGTTCGATGAGGTTTACAAGCTCTTCGGCCTGCCCTACAAGATAGAGCTCTCCACCATGCCGGAGGATCACATCGGCACCAAGGAAGACTGGGACGCGGCCACCAAGGCCCTTGCCGACGCCATCGAGAGCATCGGCAAGACCTATGAGATCAACGAGGGCGATGGCGCCTTCTATGGCCCGAAGCTGGACTTCCACATCCAGGACTGCCTGGGGCGCACCTGGCAGTGCGGCACCATCCAGCTGGACTATCAGCTCCCCGGCCGCTTCAACCTGGAGTACACCGGCTCCGACGGCGAGAAGCACTGCCCCGTCATGATCCACCGCGTGGTGTTCGGTTCCATCGAACGTTTCATCGGCATCATCACCGAGCACTTTGCCGGCGCTTTCCCGGTGTGGCTGTCCCCAGTGCAGGTGAAGGTCATGAACATCACCGACCGTTCCGCCGATTACGCAAAGGCCGTGGCCGCAAAGCTGGACGCGGCCGGCATCCGCTGCGAGACAGATCTCCGCAACGAAAAGATCGGCTACAAGATCCGCGAGGCCCAGAGCCTGAAGATACCCTACATGCTCATCATCGGCGACAAGGAGGCCGAATCCGGCAGCGTATCCGTCCGTACCCGCTCCGGCGGCGATATGGGCAGCATGGCCGTGGACGAGCTTATCGCCAAGGTGAACGAGCAGACCAAGTCCAGAACTCTGGAAGCCGTCTGAACGGAAAAAATTTAATAATGAGCGGCGCTCCTTCACAGAATATCCAAAGAATATTCTGTGAAGGAGCGTTTTGCGGTGTCTGTAAAAAGAAGAAAGCTCATTCTGGCGCTGGCGGTGATATTCGCTGTGAACATACTGATAATCGCGCTGGCGCAGACAGCGTCGGCCGGGCTCTACAAAAAAGGTATGTCCGGCGACATGGTGGTGAAGATCCAGACGAGACTGAAAAGCTGGGGTTATTACACCGGCTCCGCGGACGGAATATACGGCTCTGCCACGGAGAAGGCGGTCAAGTATTTCCAGTCCAAAAACGGCCTCGCGGCGGACGGACAGGTGGGTGACAAGACCCTGGCGGCGCTGGGCCTGTACGACGGCGGTTCCGCGGATTCCGGGGATACAGCGCTGCTGGCCCGGCTCATCTCCGCCGAAGCCAGGGGGGAGCCGTATATCGGCCAGGTGGCGGTGGGCGCGGTGGTGCTCAACCGGGTGGATCACCCGTCGTTTCCCAATACCGTCTCCGGCGTCATCTATCAGACCGGCGCGTTTTCCTGTCTGGACGACGGCCAGTTCTGGCAGCCGGTCTCCGACAGCGCCTACCGTGCCGCCCGGGACGCGCTGGCCGGCTCCGACCCCAGCGGCGGCGCCATATATTACTTCAATCCGGCCAAGGCTACCAGCAAATGGATATGGTCGCGGCCGCTGCTGGTGGTTATCGGTGACCACAGATTTTGTGCGTAATTTGTTGCAAAGCGACGTATTAAAATGTATAATAACCACTGTGCCGAAAGGCATGGCGGTTATTTTCGTTTGGTCAGGAGGAAGCGCATGAATTACTGCCCCAAGTGCGGAGCCTACATCCCGGACGGCGACACGAAATGCGTTGCCTGCGGCTTCGATACGGCCCGGCCCCAGGAGAAAAAAGAGAAGAGCTCCGAGAGCGGGCACAGCTATGAATACGGTTACGGCGGCGCCGCGCAGGCGCAGCAGGAGACCGGGGAACAAAAACGCAGCCGTGAGGAATATGACAAGCGCGATACAGGACCCTATGCCGCCCAGCGGCAGAGCGAACGCAGCGAAGCGCCCGACAGCGACGCCGCGGAAAACAGGGGAATGGGCGTGCTGTGTTATATCGGCCCGCTGTTTCTGATCCCTCTTCTCACCCACAGAAGCTCGCGATTTATACGGTACCATGCAAATCAGGGACTGGTGCTGTTCTTGGCGGAGCTCGCCGTGGAGCTCTGCGCCGGCGTGCCCGGAGTTGGCTGGCTGGTGGCGCTGGTGGGCGGTATCTTCCTGCTTATCGCGCTTCTCAGCGGCATCATCAATGCCGCCGGCGGCGTCATGAAGCCCATACCGTTTTTCGGAAATATCACGCTAATTAAGTAATCAGAGGCAGGGAGAGAAAATGAGACTCGTCACGTATGAAATGGCCGGCGCTGAGTACGTCGGCGTGATGGACCGCGTTGGGGACGGGATCGTCCCGGCGTCGCAATTCGGGTTTGAGGCTTCCGATATGAATGGATTCATCCGTCAGCTGGACGACCGCTGGCTGGAGGCCATAAAGACCATGTACAAGGATATGGAGCCCATTAAGCTGGAAAAGGTCAGGCTGCTTTCGCCAATTCCCCGGCCGGAGCACGACATCGTCTGTCTGGGACTGAATTACCGGGAGCACGCGGCGGAGGCCGTAAAAGCAAACAAAGTCATTTACAACAAACAGTGGGGCGAGGCCGTGTATTTCGGCAAACGCGTGAACCGCGCCGTGGCCCCGGGCGACAAGATCGACGGCCACTGGGACGTGTGCCGCGGGCTTGATTACGAGGTGGAGCTGGCGGCGGTCATCGGCCGGGACGCCCGCAACGTAAAGGCGAAAAACGCCTACGATTATATCCTGGGCTATACCATACTTAACGACGTCTCCGCCCGCAATCTTCAGACGGAGCACCAGCAGTGGTATTTCGGAAAGAGTCTGGACGATTTCACGCCCATCGGCCCGTGGATAGTCACCCGGGACGAGCTGCCGGGCGCGCCGGAACTGGGGATACGCTGCTATGTCAACGGCGAGATGCGGCAGGAGAGCAATACCGCGAACATGATCTTCGACCTGCCCTACGTCATCGAGGAGCTTTCCGCGGGCATGACCCTGCAGGCGGGCACGATCATTTCCACCGGCACGCCCAGCGGCGTGGCCCTGGGCATGGACAACCCCAAGTACCTCAAAAAGGGCGACGTGGTGCGCTGCGAGATAGACGGCATCGGTGCGCTGGTGAATATCGTGGGCTGAGCCCTGGGCAAAACAGCACAAATTATATTGATATTATTGACATTTCGCACAAATTAAAGTATAATCGCGCCATTATAGGGGGCAAGGGTGTTCCGCAGTGAATACCCCTGCCCCCAAAGTGTTATGAGGGACCGAAAGGAGCGCCGCTATGGGAAAGTATTCAAAAGAGAACATAATCAGTATGGTCAGGGACGAGGATGTGGAGTTTATCCGCATGCAGTTTACCGACATCTTCGGCCAGCTTAAAAATGTGGCCATCACCGCCTCCCAGATAGAGAAGGCCGTGAACAACCAGATAATGATCGACGGCAGCTCCATCGAGGGCTTCACCCGCATACACGAGTCGGATCAATACCTGCGCCCGGATCTGGACACCTTCACCATCCTGCCCTGGAGACCCCAGAACAGCCGGGTGGCCAGACTCATCTGCGACGTTTACAATCCCGACGGGACGCCGTTTTCCGGCGACCCCCGCCATGTGCTGAAAAGCGCGCTGGAGCGGGCGGAGAAGCTGGGCTATACCTTCAACGTGGGCCCGGAGTGCGAGTTCTTCCTGTTTGAGACCGACGACGAGGGCCGTCCCACCACCAAGACCGGGGACGAGGCCGGGTACTTCGACCTCAGCCCCATCGACCACGGCGAGGGCACCCGCCGGGAGATCTGCCTGGCTCTGGAGGAGCTCGGCTTTGAGATCGAGGCCAGCCATCACGAGGTCGCCGCGGGCCAGCATGAGATCGACTTCAAATATGCGGACGCCATGACCACTGCCGACAACATCATGACCTTCAAGATGGCCGTGAAGACCATCGCCCAGCAGAACGGTCTGCATGCCACGTTCATGCCCAAGCCTGTCTTCGGCATCAACGGCTCGGGAATGCACACCAACATGTCGCTGTTCCGCAACGGGAAAAACATCTTTGCCGATCCCTCCGGGGCCCACGGCCTGTCCGGGGAGGCGTACAGCTTCATTGCCGGCCTTCTGGAGCATGTGAAGGGGATGGCCGCGGTGACAAATCCGCTGGTGAATTCCTACAAGCGCCTGGTTCCGGGCTATGAGGCGCCCTGCTACCTGGCCTGGTCGGCGTCCAACCGCTCCGCGCTCATCCGCATCCCCGCCGCAAGGGGCCAGTCCACGCGGGTGGAGCTGAGAAATCCCGACCCCACCTGCAATCCGTATCTCACGCTGGCGCTGTGCCTGGCGGCGGGTCTGGACGGCATGGAGCGGGGTCTGACACCGCCGGAAGAGATAACCGAGAATATCTTTGCCATGGACGCGGATTCCCGTCTGGTCCACGGCATCGACAATCTGCCCGGCAATCTCAGCGAGGCTGTGGACGCGCTGTGCGCCGACGCGCTAATGCGCGACACGCTGGGGGAGCACACCTACAGCAGATACGTCGCCGGAAAGCGCAAGGAGTGGGACGAGTACAGCCGTCAGGTGACCGGCTGGGAGACCGACAGGTACATGACTCTGTTCTGAGCGGCGCTGTCCTGTGCGCGAAGGGAGGTGCGGCGGCGTGATCAGGACGGTGGTTGCGATAGAGAGCAGAAATCTTTCCGACGCGGTTTGCCTGGCGCTGGAGAGAGACGGAATACCTGTGCGGTTCCGCTGCCAGACCGGCGCGGAGGCTCTGCGCGCGCTGAAGAAAATGGGCGGCGGCGTGGCGGTGTGTTCGTTTCGCCTGCCGGACATGACGGCAAACGACCTGCGGGACTGCGCGGGGGGGTCGGCATCGGTGCTTGTGGTGGCTAAGCCGCAGTATCTGGAGCTGTGCCGGGGAGAGGACATCTTCAAGCTGGCAGTGCCGGTCAGAAAAAGCGAGCTCACCGGCACGGTGGGCATGCTGCTGCGGCTGGACGGAGAGCGCGGCTCGGTGCGGCACAGGCGCAGTCCCGAGGACGAGCAGACTATAGAAACGGCAAAGCGGCTCCTCATGGAGCGAAACGGCATGACGGAGCAGGAGGCGCACCGCTACCTGCAGAAGACCAGCATGGAGAAGTGCCGGACGATGGCCGACACCGCCGGGCTTGTCGTGGCTGCGTTTGAAAACGAGAATGTCTGACCGCGCTTATTTTGTGCCGGGCCGGGGCGAAACCACAACATTTTGAAATTGGTTTCAGCGGTAAAAAAAAGAATTAAAAAAGCGTCTCAAAAGTGTTGACAATCGGTGCCTGAAAGTGGTATATTAAGCAAGCTCTCACGAGAGGGCAAGCGAATTTTGGTGTACCTTGTAAATTAAACAATGTAAGAAGCTTATGCTAAAATAAGCACCGAAAAGGGTTCAGAAGTCACCGAAAGGTGACGGAAGAAAATTTCTTTGAGAGCTATGAGAATAGCGATCTATGAAAGATTTTAAGGCTTCCGTAAGGGAGCGTTAAGATATAATTTATAGAGAGTTTGATCCTGGCTCAGGATGAACG